>Ga0255398_1046_pt1 | contig 17551 bp, 11 predicted proteins | sample ANMaggSeSYBR01K3_FD_182119 | JGI IMG/M metagenome (GOLD analysis project Ga0255398, IMG submission 182119) | Sediment cell enrichment communities from methane seep in Santa Monica Basin, California, United Staets - ANME aggregate JGI... | ecosystem: Environmental > Aquatic > Marine > Cold seeps >...
TTTACAATTGGATTGGAATAATTTAATACATGGTAGTTTTTATGATATTACAGCAGATGAAGTAAATCTAAATATTGCATCAGAATCGCCAATACATTACGAAACTCTTAATGTCAAAACAAAAAAAGTAAACTTCGTTGATGAAAAAGAGCTTCAACAAAAGCGACAAAAACATAGCACCAAGTTCGATTATATTATGGGTAATCCGCCTTTTATTGGCAAACAATTCCGTAAAACCGGTCAACATCTATCCAGATAATATCTGAAATATTGAGGAATGCTTCGCCTTTTTTATATAATTCCCGTAGTATTTCGATTTCAAGTTGTCTTAACTCTCTGTAAGTTATTATTAAGAAGTTTCCACTTCCACAAGCTGGGTCAAGAAATTTAAGAGTTGAAAGTTTTTTATGAAATTCTTTTAGCTTTGGTTTGCTTGATTTTACTTTTTCAAATTCCGCCCTAAGTTCATCAAGGAAAAGAGGTTTTATAAGTTTTAGAATATTTTTTTCAGATGTGTAATGTGCTCCAAGATTTCTGCGTTCTTCAGGGTTCATTACCGATTGAAATAATGAACCAAAAATTGCAGGCGATATTTTACCCCAATCTAAACCAGATGCTTCAAGTAAAACATTTCTCATTTTTGAGTTAAACGCAGCAATAGGCAAAGGTTCTTCAAAAAGTTTTCCGTTTACATAAGGAAATTGGTTTAGGTGTTCGTCAAGGTTTTTTAAACGTTTTTCTCTCGGTGTATTTAATACCTGGAAAAATTGGGCAATTAAAGCTCCGAGATCGCTCCCGTCTTCATTAGTTTTTTGTTCAATAAACTCTTTAAATATATTTTTTTCAAAGATTCCAGTATCGTCTGCAAACAGTACAAAAAGTAATCTAACAAGATAAACTTCGAGAGGGTGTCCTTCGTAGCCAAACTCTTTGAGTTGGTCATGAAGTTTACCCATTAATTCTGCGGCTTGAATATTTACGGGGTCTTCTTCTTTATATGTCCTTTTTTGATAACCTGCTATAAAACCAAATAGTTTTACATTTTTATAAAAGTCTTTTAAATGGAATTCGTGCTCAATTCTTTCGTCAAGATCGAATAGTTTTATTTTCTCAAAGTCGGAAACAAGAATGTATTTTGGTAATTCGTGTTCTTTTAGTCCGGGAAAATAATCTGTTGCTTGTTCATAAGCTTTGTCTAAATCTTTTCCTTTCGATTTATGTTCAACAAGTAAAGTCCCTTTCCAAAACAAATCAATAAAACCTTGTTTGTTTCCAAGTTTTTTTACCGGTTCTTCAAATGTTGCTACTCGTCTGCGTGATATTCCGAATACATTAAAAAAGTCATTCCAAAAGCTGTCTTTTTCAGCACGTTCTTTTGTTTCATCAATCCATTCGTTTGAGAATTTTAACGCTCTATCTTTTATTTCATTCCAGCTTAAAGCCATTCGGTTTTTTCTTTCCAAATTTCTATTATCTTGCTCTTTTATTTTTTCCCACTATTCCATCATTCCATTATTCCTTGCTCAAATTATCAGGAGGGTATTGTTTCAAATTCCTTTCTTTTTCATTTCCCAATGATTCTTTATTATTTTTCTTTTCTTGTTCCCCCTCTAATTTCACCGAAGTTTCAATCTTATTCATTTCTTCATGTATCTCCTTTTTAATATCATTTGTAGCTCTTTTTATTTCACCCATTCCTTTACCGACTTTTCTTGCGATCTCCGGGATTTTTTTTGGACCGAAAATCAAAAAACCTATAATGAGAATAATAAAAATTTCACCCGTACTGATATCAAAAAATAAGAGAATATTATTCATGCGAATTAAGGCTTGAATTTTATTTAAAATGCAAAGGTACACAAAGAAATTTATAAATTATCACAACGAAAAAAAATGATTAAAAAACAAGAAACAATGAACAAGAAACAATGAATAATGAACATTCATGGCAATTTTAAACGCATAAAAAAAGTCCCGAATATTTTAAAATTTAAAATTTCGGGACTTTGAAAATTGAATTTTATGAAACAATTACTTTTTCTTTTTTCTATGTGTCTTTTCTTCTATTTTTTTTGAACTTTTTTTGTTTATTAGATCAAAAACAATTGGGCTGGCATTAAATAGTGATGAATATGTACCTATTCCAATACCAACAAGTAAAGCAAAAGTAAATCCTCTGATTACTTCACCTCCAAAAATAAATATTATGATCAATACAACCAAAGTTGTACCGGAAGTATTTATTGTTCGGGCTAAGGTGCTGTTAAGAGCGTTATTAATATTAACTTTAAGGTCTTTCTTCGGATAAAGCCCCATATATTCACGAATACGGTCGAAGATAATAACCGTATCGTTGATGGAATACCCGATGATAGTCAAAATGGCAGCAATAAATGCCTGGTCAATTTCGAGATTAAACGGTAGAATATCATAGAATAACGAGAATAATGAAATCGTGATCAACGAATCGTGGAACAATGCAATCACACCTGCCAAACCATATTGCCATTTTTTAAACCTTATGGCAATATAAATAAATATCACGATCAAAGCAAATACTATAGCCATAACAGCTTTGTTCCTAATGTCATCGGCAACTGTTGGCCCAACCTTTTGAGAACTTAAAATCCCTATCAGTTTTTCATCATTATCAGTATCTGAAATAAAATCTTGATATTTAATATTCTTATTTGAATAAAAATCTTTTAAACCGGAAAACAATTTTGTTTGAATAATTGAGTCAACCTCAGGTTCGTTCGATTCAATTAAATATTTTGTAGTAACTTTTATTTGTTTCGATGGGCCAAAAGTTTTCACTTCAGGAACGGCATTCTCAAATTTATCTTTTAATATTTTTCTAATATCGTTTGTATTAACATCCTGATCAAATCTGATTACATAAGTACGTCCTCCCGAGAAATCAACTCCCATATTTAAGCCTCTTATTGATAGAGAAGCAATACCGATAATAATTATTATGGTTGAGAAAATATATGCTCCTTTTCTCATGTTTAAGAAGTCGATATTTGTATTTGCCAGAACATTTTTAGTTCTTTTGTTAGAAAAATTAACAACTTTATTTTTAGACAGCAACCATGTAAAAATCAAACGAGAAATAAAAATGGAGGAGAATAAAGATGAGCAGATACCGATAATTAATGTTGTAGCAAAACCCTGAACTGGCCCTGAACCAAAAATATAAAGTACGATACCTGTTAATAATGTCGTTACGTTACCATCAATAATGGCTGAATAAGCATTTTTATATCCGTCGGCAATGGCCAATCGCATGCCTTTACCGGCTCTAACCTCTTCTTTAATACGTTCGTAAATAATTACGTTAGCATCCACTGCCATACCGAGAGTTAAAACTATACCTGCAATACCCGGCAATGTTAGCACCGCCTGAAATGAAGCTAAAACCCCGAACAAAAAGAATATGTTGGTTACCAACGCAAGGTCGGCAACCCATCCTCCTTTATTATAATAGAATACCATATATATAAGAACTAAAACAAAAGCGAGAACAAATGACCAAAGACCGGCGTTAACGGCTTCGTGGCCTAATGAAGGTCCGACAACAGCTTCTTCAACAATTCTTGCGGGAGCAGGTAATTTACCGGCTTTTAGAATATTTGCAAGGTCTTTTGCTTCTTCAATGTCAAAATCTCCATGTATTGATGAACGCCCGTTTGGAATTTCACCGTTAACATTTGGTGCCGAATAAACAAAATTATCAAGAACAATAGCAATTTGATTTCCAATATTATCGCCTGTCAATCGTTTCCATGCTTTGGCTCCATCGGAATTCATTTGCATTGTAACTTCAACCTGGCCGGTTTGGCTATAATCCTGACGAGCATCAACAATTACATCACCATCGAGAGCAGCAGTCCCATCCCTTGAAGTTACTTTTAATGCCACAAGTTCAAGAATTTCTGTTCCTTCCTGACGCGGTTTTATTGTCCATAACAATTTCAAATTCCTTGGGAAAACATCTTTTGTCTTCTTTAAAAGAGCATTTACTCTTGCAGTATCTTTAATGGCAGCATAACCTACTGTCGCGCTTTTCGACGGGTAGTATTGCCCTTGTTCGTTTTGATAAAAAGCAGGAGTTAAATAAGCATTTAGCGGATTATTTTTTGCATATTCTTCAAATGATTGGTCTTGTGCCGACAAATCGGTTGTGTCGCTTGCAAGTTGATCCAATAATGTTGAACTTGCCGTTGTGTCGCTTTCTTCAACTAATTCTTCTTTAATTTCAGTAGTTTCTGTTTTAGCTTTCTCGCCGGTAGCTCCTTCTGCGATATCTTCAATTGCCTCAATCCCACGTAATTGTTTGTTTGCATCAGCAAAATATTGATAAAGTTCAGGGTATTCATAAGTTTCCCAAAACTCAAGTTTTGCAGTTCCCTGTAAAAGTTTTCTTACACGGGTCGGATCTTTAATGCCTGGAAGTTCAACAAGAATTCTTCCCGAAGTCCCTATTCTTTGAATATTCGGCTGAGCTACACCGAAACGGTTGATACGTGTATTAAGAATATTAAATGCACGGTCGATAGCTCCATCGGTTTCATTACGAATAACCTGCATTACTTCTTCGTTAGTAGAATTAAAACTAACCCTATCTTTTAATTCAACCGTATTGAAAACAGAAGCTAATTTTGCATTAGGATCAACTTCTTCAAATGCCTCTCCAAAAAGTGTTACAAAGTCTTCCTGACTATCTCTTTGTTTTTGATAAGTTAGTTTTAGAGCATCAACAAAAATAGGATTATCTTTATTTCTACCGGCTAATGCTTGAATAATATCGCCAACTTTTACTTCAAGGGTTACGTTCATTCCACCTTTAAGGTCAAGGCCCAGGTTGATTTCACGTTCTTTACATTCTTTGTAAGTATAATTTCTTACAAGAATATTGTAAACAACTTTATTCGCCATTGAATCTAAATAGTAATTCTCACGTGATTTCGCAATAGAATCAAAATAGTATCCTTCAAGTAATTCGTTACCATCAGCAAGCGTTTTGGCTAAATCTGTGGTAATTTGATCTGTCGCATACGTAGCTGCTCTTTTTTCAACTCTGAAAGTAAAATATGTAAATGATAGTTGAAAAAGACAAACTATAGCAAATGCGATAGCAAAAAATTTTATTGCACCTCTGTTCTGCATGTGTTTAAGTTTATTATTATTTACTCAAAAATTTAAGGCTGCAAAAATAGAATAATATTTTGAAAATTACAATTGAAATTATTTATAATTTTTTATTATATTTTCTCGAATTAACTAAAAGAGTTATACATTTTTATATAAATTCAGAGCTAAGAAATTTCAGCATTCTTAGTAAAATAATGAATGATGGTATGTTAAAAATTAGTGATTAGCGAATAGTGATTGATGATTAGTGATTTTCAATAGTCATTAATAGTCTGCCCATAGTAGCTTTAGTTTAAGTGGGCAATTCGATTGTAATTAATTGTAATTGATGGTAATTAATTGCATGTCCACCGTTCCGATAATTATCGGAATAGCGTAGGTGTGGCATATTTAATCATTCACTCATTCATTCATTTACGCATTCACTCATTTATTCATTCATTCACTCATTTACGCATTCATTCATACAAAAATCATAATGGTTTATTCAGTATTAAACCTTTTATTATTAGTTTTGTCTAAAATAGATATTTTCAAATTGAACTATAAAGTTATGAATAGGTTACTTATTTTTTTCGTTTTTGTTTTTATGTTTTTTAACATTTCTTCATCAGGTCAGGATTTGTACGATATAAATAATATCCGCACTATCAACATGAACTTTTATGATGAAAACTGGGATTATATTTTAGATACGATGATCTTGAATCATAATGAAGACAGGATATTGGCTGATTTAATTATTGACGGCATTACTTACGACAGTGTTGGGGTTAGATATAAAGGCAATAGTTCGTATCATCCCGACAGGGTGAAAAATCCATTTAACATAAAAGTTGATTATATTAAAAATCAGGATGTTTACGGAGTGAAAAAACTGAAATTGTCAAATATGTTCAAAGACCCTTCGTGTCTAAGAGAAGTGCTTTCTTATGAGATATTGCGAAATTACATACCTGCTTCAAAAGCAAATTTTATTTTTTTATATATAAACGGAAATATTCACGGGCTTTACACAAGCGTTGAATCTATTGACAAAGATTTTGTTAAAAAGCATTTTGGATCAGACGAAAACAGCTTTTTTAAATGTGACCCGATTACAATTACCGGTACTCCCGAACCACCGCCTCCCGGTTGTCTGCCTGTGGTAGGCATAGCTTCGCCTTTGATTTATATGGGTGATGACACAGTTTGTTACCAGCAATCTTATGAAATTAAATCGGATTTTGGCTGGACGAAACTCATGGATCTTATTTTAGAATTAAACGAAAATCCGGTGAATGTCCACCAGATGTTAAATATCGACAGGGCTTTATGGATGCTTGTCTTCAATAATATTTTTGTGAACCTTGACAGTTATACCGGAAGCGGACACAATTACTATGTTTACGAAAATGAATTTAATCGCTTCAATACAATTGGCTGGGACTTAAATGAAAATTTCGGTGTGTTTAAAAACGGAGGACAAGGACCTCCGTTAAACCTTGAGCAAATGATTTATTTATCCACTAAGTGGAATTATTTGAATCCTGATAGGCCGCTGATAAACAAACTGCTTGACATTCCTGAATACTGGAATAAATATTATGCTCATTACAGAACGATGTACAAAGATTTTCTTTTAAACGATGCTATGAAAAACAGGGCTATCGAATTACAGCAATTAATTGATACTTGCGTGTATAATGATCCGAATCTTCTTTACACTTACCAGGATTTTTTAATTGCACTGGATCAAAATATCGGCTTTGGAAATGGAATGATACCCGGGATAAATGTATTGATGGACGGCAGAACATTTCATCTTTCAAATCATCCTGAATTAACAAAACAAGGTCCTGAAATAACTGATGTAATGTGTTTCCCCGAATTTCCAAACTCTGAAGATACGGTTTGGATAACTGCCGTCATCACCAATTCCTATGCGTGTTTCTTACATTATAAAACACAGCGATTTGCTCCTTTTATCAATATTTCAATGTTTGACGATGGAAATCATCACGACGGTGCGGCAAATGATGATGTTTTTGGAGCAATGATACTACCTGTTACTCAAGCAACTACTGTTTATTATTACATCTATGCAGAAAACAACGATGCCGCTATGTTCTCACCCAAAAAAGCTGAATTTGATTCTTATTCATACTTAGTTCAGGGTGATGAAATTATGCCCGGTGATATTGTTATAAATGAATTTTTGGCTGATAATGATAGCGTTATTCCTGATCAGAATGACGAGTATGATGACTGGTTTGAATTATTTAATAATACTGATCAGGATATTTGTTTGGAAGGAATATTTGTTTCGGATGATTTTAACGAACCTGGTAAATGGATTTTCCCTGATACCACAATCGGAGCAAACGATTTTATTATTGTTTGGGCTGATGATGACGAGGGGCAGGAAGGCCTTCATGCAAATTTCAAATTATCAAAATCAGGTGAAGAAATTATTTTATCTAATTCAGACTTAACTGTTTTAGATAGCATTCAATTTGGTGAACAGTTTACTGATACCACTTTCGGAAGATTCCCGAATGGCACAGGTGATTTTCAATTTATGCCGCCTACGTTCGGGGCAGTGAATCAATCATTTGCGCAGCAAATAACTCTTTCGTCAGGTTATAGTTTTGTGTCTTCACGAATTATTCCCGAAAACCCTGATATGGAAGTAGTTGTTCAGGAAATCCTTTCTGATGATCTTCAATATATAAGAAATTCTGATGGAGCGATGTTAAGAAAAATAGGTCCAAACTGGGTTAATGGAATTGGTGATTGGATTGGAATTGAAGGTTATCTGATCAAAACTAACGCTGCCGGACAATTCACAATTGAAGGTACTCTTATTCCTCAATATACTCCTATTGAACTTTTGGCAGGTTTTCAATTTGTCAGTTATTTGCCTGTGAACGAAATTGACGCTTTAGATGCATTTAGTTCAATTATTGGTGATGATTTATTATATGTAAGAAATTCCGAAGGTAATATGCTCAGAAAAATTGGATATAATTGGATTAATGGAATAGGAAATTGTATCCCAACTGAAGGATATCTCATCAAAATGGCTGCCGATGCTATTTTGATATACCCCGGTGGAGAAAAAGCTGAAAGTATTACTAAAATAATATTTGAACACTTTTTTTTCAACGGTGGAAATGCAGCCGAGCAGGTTTATACAATTTATGTAAAAGGACTGGATATTGGCGATGAAGTAGCTGCTTTTAACGAAGATATTAAGGTTGGAGCAATGAAGATTAATTCTCAAAATACTTTTGAAAATGAACTTCCGGTATTTAGTACAGTAAACAGTGGAAATGGAAATGGATATAGAGCAGGAAAGCCGATAATATTAAAGGTTTGGAATATCTCATCTAAATCATTAATTCCTTTTGAATATACTATGATAGATCCTTATAATGAAGCTTATATGAAACAATTTTACCCATCTGAAGATGGATTATATAGTATAATAAATATTACGAAAGGAGTACATTATAAAGAAAATTATGAAATGTTTTCTGTTTTCCCAAATCCATCAGATGGTGTATTTACTATCGTTATTAAAGAACGTTCCGGTGATGTTCAGATAAAAGTATTGGATTTACAAGGAAAACAATGCTATTACTTTGAAATAAATGGAACCAATTCAACTCAATTTGATCTATCAGGTTTATCTGCCGGGATTTATTTTATAAAATTTACAGATAAAAATGTTTATCAGATTAAGAAAATTGTGATTAAATAGAAATGGTTCAAGATTTATACTTGAGTTTTATTAAAACAATATATCCTCAAAATATTATTTTTTAAAGTTTAGAATAATGGGAGATCTAACATACCTTCCAAAAATGTTCCCTGTATTCATCAATCGTATTAATATTCAAAAGAATTCTTTCATCATCTGAATTAATGATTTTTACAGGAAAACCGGATAAAAACTCCCTGAGGTTTATTTCATTATTCGTTTCGGAAATAATTTTTTCGATAATTGTTTGGCTGAGAAAAATCGGATGGCCTCTTTTGCCATTAAATCCGGCTACCGAATAAGCTTTTGGTGGGCAATTGCTTTTCAACTTATTTAAAAGATTTACGGTAACAAAAGGATTGTCGATGTTTTGAATAAAAGCAGGCTGTATCTTTGATAAGTTCATTATTCCCAGACGAAGCGAATAAAATCTTCCTAACTCAACTTTGGTATTTATCATGATTTTACAATTATCCGGCAATGAATATTTATTTTCTAAAAAACAATTGTAACCTTCCTGATTTAATACGATGATTATTTGTTTGCACCCTGAATTTGAGTAAACTGAACATAAGTGTTCAAGGAATGTAAGTTTGTTATTCCATTTTAAAAAAGCTTTCGGAAATTTCATTCTCTTTGATTTTCCGGCTGCAAGAATTATTGCAGAATATTTTTCTTCATCACTTATTTTCTTCATTTGAGATTGCAAAATAAAAAAAAATTATCATCTTATCTTTAAATATTTTATTTATGTCAATTGGTTATGGTTATGATGCCTGTATGGTAAGGTGGTTAGGGTTATGTGACTAAACCCCTGACTTTTTCCGTGAGCAACCGGTTTCTTTACCTTAACCTATTGACCAAACCGGCTTCCTAACCTTAACCTTTTAACTAATTCACAAAACAATATTGTAATTTAGCAAAAAATATCATTGTTTATCATTCCCGTTGATATTATGGATGAAAAGAAAAAAGAAAAAGTATTAAAAGTTTTAGATGATCTGAATATTGAATATAAGTTGTATTCTCACCCTCCTATTCCTACAATTGAAGTAGCTTTGGAATATTGGAAAGATATTGATGCAACGCATTGTAAAAATCTGTTTTTCAGAAATCATAAAGGAAAAAAACACTATCTTGTTATTTTAAAGCATGTTCAAAAATTAGCAATTCGCGACCTTGAACAAAGATTAAAACAGGGTAAACTCAGCCTTGCTTCCGATAAGCGTTTACTAAAATATCTTGGTGTCGAACCCGGTTCTGTTACTCCTTTTGGTTTGGTAAATGATGAAAAAAATCATGTGTATATTTTTCTTGATGAGAATTTGAAAGGATCAGATAAAATTTCTTTTCACCCGAATGTTAACACATATTCACTTGTATTAAGTTATAAGGATTTTGAAAAGTATCTTGAGTGGACTGGAAATAGGTTTGAATATTTGAAACTATACGATATTTAATCATTGATCCAAACAAAAGCTAAGGTTAAAAATATTTTTTTTGAATATAAAGCTTAGTTATCAAGTTTTTTATAATCATCAATCAAAACCTCCAAGTTTTCAATTAATTCATTCAAATAATTTTCAACTATTGCCCAAACAATTTCATAGTCAATGCCAAAGTAGTCGTGTACAATTCGATTTCTAAATCCTCGTATTCTTTTCCATTCGATTTCAGGATTTTTTGTTCTAAAATCCGGGTCAATTCTGTTAGCAGCTTCACCTATAATTTCAAAATTTCTTATCACAGCATCAACTGTTTTTTCGTCTTCCATGAATGAATCAAAATCCAGATCATTTGTATAACGTCTGATTTTTACTGCTGAATCAAGCATATCCTCAAGAAGTAATATCTGATCTCTTTTAGACATAAATTAAATCTGATAGTATTGATTGATAATATTTGTCCTTAATTCCTTTTCTTGAAATCAAGTCAACTTTGAATCCAATTAAATTTTCAATTTCGTCTGCAAGATCAATGAAACGAATCCCAATTTTTCCGTTGAATTCAACCATTAAATCCAAATCACTTTCATCGGTTTGTTCATTTCTGGCATAAGAACCCAAAATCGCCATCGACTTAATTGGATATTCATTAAATAGATGATGTTTGTGCAGGCTTAAAGTCAATTTTATTTCTTGTAAAGATTTCATAATTCAAAATTACAAATTTTATATCAATTTTTCTTATTTATAATTTCAAAAATAATATTATATTTCTTCGTATTTTTGCAATCAAAATAATGATTTTTTAATTGTTTGTAAATGAGCGATAAGTTTTCGATAATTCCTATAGAACGTCTTTTTCAGATAATAATTAATAGTGAAACCGAAACTGAATTTTTTGGAATCCCTAAGAAACACATATTTAATCCTTCAAAATCAACGTTTTTAAATTATCAACGTTACGGTCAGAAATTAGAAAATCCTCTTGGTGTAGCTGCCGGTCCACACACTCAACTTGCACAAAATATTATCGTTGCGTGGTTATATGGAGCAAGGTACATTGAATTGAAAACAGTTCAAACCCTTGATGAACTCAAAATTTCAAAACCATGTATCGACATGCAGGACGAAGGTTATAATTGTGAATGGTCGCAGGAATTGCATATCGAAGATTCGTTCGATCAATATCTTAACGCATGGATAATAATTCATCTTTTGCGACATAAATTCGGCTGGACTAAGGATGTTGGCACTATTTTTAATATGAGTGTCGGTTACAATCTCGAAGGTATTTTAAAAGATAATGTTCAGAGGTTTTTTACGAAAATGAAAGATTGCAGCCACGATAAGCATCATAAATTGGAAGTTTTGGAGCAATTTTATCCGGAAGTAAAAAAAATCGAAATTCCCGACCGAATTTCCAATAATGTAACACTTTCGACTATGCATGGTTGTCCTCCCGATGAGATAGAAAAAATAGCTACGTATCTTATAGAAAATAAGAAACTTAATACAACTGTTAAACTTAATCCGACTTTGATTGGTGCAAAAAAACTTCGTGAAATTCTAAACGAAAATTCAGCTTTTAAAACCGAAGTACCGGATATTGCTTTTGAACATGATCTAAAATATACGGATGCTGTCAATATTATTAAAAACCTGCAAAAATCCGCAATCAAAAATAATGTCGATTTTGGAGTAAAACTTACCAACACACTTGAAAGTTTTAATAATAAAAATATTTTCGATAAGAATGAGAAAATGATGTATATGAGTGGCAGGGCTTTACATCCTATCAGTATGACACTTGCCGGAAAATTGCAAAATGATTTCGCAGGTGAACTTGATATTTCGTTCTCCGGTGGTGCCGATTGTTTTAATATTCCGGATATAATTTCAGCCGGTTTATCACCCGTAACTGTTTGTACGGATATTTTGAAACCGGGTGGTTACGGGCGTTTTACACAATATTTTGAAAACCTTACAAAAGAATTCAATTTCCAAGATGCAAAAAATATTGATGATTTTATTATTAAAAAATCTTATCAAAATATAAATTATGTAAAAGAGGCAGCACTTGAAAACCTTAATAATTACATAGATAATCTTACAGAAAACCAATTATATAAAAATAATAATTTTACTTTTCCGAATATTAAAACCAAAAGAGAATTATCCCATTTCGATTGCATAAAAGCCCCATGCCGTGAAACTTGTCCTGCAGGTCAGGATGTTCCGGCTTATATGTATTTTGTTTCGCAAGGTAAATTTCGTGAAGCCTGGGATGTGATCATGAAAAACAATCCTTTTCCCTCGGTTACCGGAATGGTTTGCGATCATTTGTGCCAGACAAAATGTATGAGGATAAATTATGATAATCCATTATTAATTAGAGAAATAAAGCGTTTTGTTGCCGAAAAATTTCGTAACTCGGAACTTAAAGTGAATATTTCAAAAAACGGATTAAAAGTTACCATAATAGGAGCAGGGCCCTCGGGACTTTCATGTGCCTATTTTCTTGCTTTGTCGGGTTTTGAAGTTGATGTTTATGAAGCTAAAGAACAGTCGGGAGGAATGTTAAGTTCCGCAATACCTTCATTCAGGCTTACAAACCAAGCAATTATTGATGATATTAAAAAAATTGAAAACTTAAACATTAATATTTATAAAAATATAAAAATTGATAAATCCGGTTTTGAAAAACTGAAGAAAGAAAATGATTTTATATTTATTGCAGCCGGAGCACAAAAGGCAAAGACTCTGAGTATTGAAGGAATAAATTCGGAAGGCATTTTCAATCCTTTAAAGTTTTTACATGAAATAAAAATGTTTAATGATCCTAAGATCGGAAAAGAAACAATTATTCTCGGGGGTGGAAATACTGCCGTTGATGTAGCCCGAACTGCCTCACGAATTCTTGGGAAATCAGGGCATGTTAAGATAGTTTACAGACGCACAATGAACGAGATGCCGGCAGAAAATGATGAGATTAAAGCTGCCATTGAGGAAGGGATTGAGCTTTTTGAATTGACTTCACCCATAAAAGTAATTTCTGTTGATAATAAAGTTACGGGCTTGAAGTGCCTTAAAATGAAACTTGGTGAAATTGATGAAAGCGGCAGGCCAAAACCTATAACTATCCATGGTTCTGAATTTGTATTGAATTGTGATACAATAATTCCGGCTTTAGGACAGGAAATCGATTTTGATTTTATTGATAAAAATGAAATAAACAAGATCAGCGAAAATTACTTAATCGGAGATTCAAAAATATTTATTGGAGGAGATGCTTTCAGAGGAGCTTCAACGGTTATTAATGCCATTGCCGACGGCCAAAATGTTTCTGAAAAAATCATTAAATTGGCAAAGCAAAAGTTTGGTATTGAATCTTCTAATGAAAACATAAAAATTGATTTCGATGAACTGAAAGATAAAAAAGTAAAAAGGGAATTTGGTGTTTTTATTCCCGAAATTGACCTTTCCAAAAGAAATAATTTTAATTTGGTGATAGAAACACTTCAGAAACAGCAAGCTATTAAAGAAGCTTCAAGGTGTTTGAATTGCGATTCAATTTGTAATGTTTGTGTTGATGTTTGCCCAAATCTTGCAAATTATTCTTATCAGGTGAAGAAGCAAAATTTTGAGCTTCAAAAAATTAAAATTAAAAATGGAAAAACTGAAATATTAGAGGATAAAAGCTTTATAATCAAACAGGAATTTCAGGTTTTTAATATTGGTGATTTCTGTAACGAATGTGGAAATTGTACCACGTTTTGTCCGACATCAGGACAGCCTTTTGCCGATAAACCAAAATTTTGGCTAAGTATCGAAAGTTTCAGGAAAGTCGAAAATGGTTTTTATCTAAGCAAATTGAAAGATAAAAAAATACTGATTAAAAAAGCTGATTCTAAAATATGTACAATTTATTTAGAGAATGATAACTATATTTTTGAAAATGAATTTGTAATTGTTCATTTTGATAAAGATAACTTTAGGATTAAGAATTTTACAATTTTGAATGAAAATATCAAAACGGATTTAAGTTTTAGAGATGCTGCCGAAATGAAAGTTTTATATAATGCTGCTGATAAATTGTATTTTGGCAATAAAAATTAATAATAAATATAATGAAAGTAGAAATAAACGAAAAAGTACTAAAGAAAACAATCGAAAGATGCCGGGAAAGAAACATAATACTCCCCACTTACAAACAAATGCGAAATCCGGAACTGATTCCTGAGAAAATTCGTGAAGAATTGAAAAACATAGGCTTATGGGATTTGAATTCTCTTAACCTTTTCAGAATAACATGGAAAAACGAAGCAGTTAAATTTGGTGGAGGTTTTGGTGGGATCAATTATTTGGAGTTTCCAAAAGAAATTACCGGTGTAAATGCCAGAATTATTATGTTGGTTGGAAAATTTTTCCCGACAGGTTCACATAAAGTTGGGGCAACATTCGGCCCTTTGGTTGAAAAATTAGTTACAGGTCAATTTGATCCCACAAGCCAGAAAGCCTTATGGCCCTCAACAGGAAATTATTGTAGGGGAGGAGCTTATGATTCATATCTTCTCGGCTGTGATTCAATTGCTGTTCTTCCTGAAGAAATGTCCGCCGAGCGATTTGATTGGTTGCATAAGGTTGGCGCCGAGGTTTTTGCTACTCCCGGGTGCGAAAGTAATGTGAAAGAGATCTATGATAAAGTTAAGGAGTTAAAAGCCGAAAGAGGTGATCAAATTGTTAATCTGAATCAATTTTCAGAAATTGGAAATTCATTGTGGCATTATGCTGTTACAGGACCGGCTATGGAAGAAGTTTATAATTCAGAAAAAACTGAAAATAACCGCTTTAGTGCAGTATTTTTAACACAAGGTTCAGCAGGAACTTTGGGTAGTACGGATTATTTGCGTGAAAAATTTCCGTTGATGAAAGTATGTGCCGGCGAAGCTTTGCAATGTCCTACTTTATTATACAACGGTTATGGTGGCCACCGCATTGAAGGTATTGGTGATAAGCATGTTCCCTGGATCCATAACATAAAAAATATGGATATGGTTGCAGGTATTGATGATGAGGTTAATATTCGTTTAATGAGGCTTTTTAACGAAAAAGAAGGTCATAAAAAACTTATTGAAAACGGAGTTGACCCTCAACTTGTTGCGAAACTTGATTTGCTTGGAATTTCATCAATTGCCAATTTAATGGGAGCTATAAAAATGGCAAAATACTACGAAATGAATGAAGATGATGTTGTATTTACGGTTGCAACCGATTCGATGGAAATGTATAAATCAAGAATAAAAGAAGAAAATGAAAGGCTTGGAGAATATACTAAAATCTCGGCAGCAGTTGATTATGAAGGCAGATTGCACGGAATTTCTACAGATCATATCTTTGAGTTAAATTATTATGACAAAAAGCGGATTCATAATTTGAAATATTTTACATGGATTGAACAGCAGGGAAAAACTCTTGAAGAATTGAATGCACAATGGTACGATGAAAATTACTGGAGCGATCAATATTCAAAAGTCGATATTTGGGATGAAGAAATCAATGAATTCAACGAAAAGACAGGTTTGTTGAAAAAGTATTTGGGATAAAGTTTAAAGTTGAACATTGATTATTTTGAGTTTGAAATATGTAAATATATATGATATGATTTTTTGACATGTTTAATATGTAATTGACACTTTGAATAATGAATTTTATTTAAAACTTTGTGTAACTTTGTGCCAACCTTTGAGTTACTTTGTGGTTTATCTCGCAATGTATTATTAACCACAAAGTAACACAAAGTAATTTCACAAAGTAACACAAAGAAAAAGTATCAAGAATTTATTAAAATATGAGTTATGTTTTTTTTATTTATTAATCTTACTAAATCAAACAAAAACCAGAGATGTTTATAACCAAATATTCAAATAAACAAATCACCAATTTATTATGACCGATAAATCTCATTTTCAATGTATTAACTGTGGTAAAACATATTCAGAGGAGGAAGTAAAATATCTTTGCCCCAAATGTGAGAAAGAAAATACTCACGGATTGCCTCCAAAAGGAGTTTTAAAAACAATTTATAATTATGAAAATATTGGAAAGGCTATTTCTAAACCTGACAGGTTTCAAAAACCTGTCAGGTTTCCTGAATTAGATTTTTTTGAGTTATTGCCCTTGCATGATAAAAGCAGTTTGCCGGTTTTAAGAATTGGTCAAACGCCTCTTTATAAAACCAATACTTTGAAAGGGGAGAGGTTGCCATTTGAAATTTATCTTAAAGATGATTCTCAAAATCCTACATTTTCGTTCAAAGACAGAGCTTCGGCAATTGTTTCTGCTTATGCAAAAGAGAACGGAATAAATACTATTGTTGCAGCCTCAACCGGAAATGCAGGCTCGTCAATTGCAGGGATTTGTGCTTCTCAAAAGCAAAAAGCAATAGTTTTTGTACCTGCCTCCGCTCCTCAGGCTAAGCTAACACAAATTGTAATGTACGGAGCCACAATAATTCCCGTTGACGGAACTTATGATGATGCTTTCGATCTTAGCATTGAAGCATCAAAACATTACGGCTGGTATAATAGAAATACAGCATATAATCCTTTAACCATCGAAGGAAAAAAAATCGTCTCTTTTGAAATATTTTCGGAAATGAATTTTTCTGTTCCCGACCGTATTTTTGTTCCGGTTGGAGATGGGGTTATAATTTCGGGAGTTTATAAAGGTTTTGAAGATTTATTAAATATCGGACTGATTGATCAAATGCCTGTTATTGTTGGTGTTCAGGCAGAAGGCAGCGACAATCTGACAAGAAATATTTATACGGAAAAGTTTATAAGTAAACCCTCGAAAACTATTGCCGATTCAATTTCCGTTGACATTCCAAGAAACTTTTACATGGCTTCAGGATACATAAAAAAATATAATGGTGAATTTCTTACTGTTTCCGATAATGAAATACTTGATGCTTCAGTTTCATTAAGTCGTGAAAGGGGGATATTCACCGAGCCTGCTTCTGCGGCTGCTTATGCCGGATTATTAAAATATATTGAAAACAATAGAATTGAAAACAATTCTAAAAACGTAGTTTTATTAACCGGAAGCGGATTAAAAGACCTAAGTTCCGTGCAGAAAAAAATTAAAATTCCAAAGGCGATAAAGCCTTGTCTTGAGGAAGTTAAAAAAATTTATTTATCCTGAA
>Ga0255398_1047_pt1 | contig 17530 bp, 15 predicted proteins | sample ANMaggSeSYBR01K3_FD_182119 | JGI IMG/M metagenome (GOLD analysis project Ga0255398, IMG submission 182119) | Sediment cell enrichment communities from methane seep in Santa Monica Basin, California, United Staets - ANME aggregate JGI... | ecosystem: Environmental > Aquatic > Marine > Cold seeps >...
GCTTAGCTGTATATTGCTTATTGTACTGTTCTTAAAGAATGAATTGGGTTTTGATAGATTTCATGAAAGATCGGGCAGGATTTATCGGTTTACAACTACCAGTCAGACCTTTTTCTTGGGGAAGCATTTTGCAAGGATGTATAACCCCTCATACATTCCCGAAATGGCTGAATATTTTTCGGGAATTGAAAATTATGTAAGGTTGGCGCCAATGAGTGGAGGCGCGATAAAACACAATGAAGAATTTTTCACTATCAACCAGGCTTTTGTATGTGACAGTACATTTTTTAAGGTTTTTGATGCTGAACTGCTGGTTGGTAATCCGGATCATGTATTGGATGGTCCCGGTTCAATGGTCGTTTCTGAAAGCTTTGCAAAAAAAGTATTCGGAAAACTCAATCCTATCGGAGAGGTTTTAACAGTGCCAGCTGGGCAGTATTACGGTGAAAACACAGATTATACCGTCGTTGGTATTATGAGAGATTTTCCTCAAAACAGCCATTTCCACCCTGAAGTTATTTCCACTCCTATCGATGAAACCATTTTTCAGGCCTGGGCATGGACCTACCTGGTCCTACATAACAATGCTGATCCCGACCATATAACCTCAGGATATAAAGATTTTTATGCGTCTCATATAAAAGCCGAATCAGAGGAGATAAAAACAGACGCTCATCTCCAGAATATTTCAGATATACATCTGCATTCCAGGAAAACACGTGAGATTGAGGCAAACAGTAATATGTCTGTGATCTATTCTTTCTCAATAGCTGCGTTGTTGCTCCTGTTTATTGCACTGATCAACTATGCCAATCTGAACATTGGTATGGCAGGATACAGTGACAAATACCTTTTCGTCAGTAAGGTGTTTGGCTCTTCAAACCGAATGCATCTGAACTATTTCCTGACCGAAGGAATTGTCATTGCCATGGCCTCCATGGTGTGCAGTGGCATCATCACAGCCTCTGTGCTCATTATCATTCAAAATCAATTTACCTTAAACCTTTTTACCGGTAATATGCCTTTCATTTTTTCTTTAGCAATACTGTTTAGTCTGCTTGGTATCCTGGCTGGTATTTTGCCATTATTTAAGCAATTCATCTTCAGGATAAAATCATCCCTGGATATAAAGAGTAGAAACAATTTCAAAAGGAGAGGGATAAGCAGAGGTCTGATCGTATTACAATACACAATTTCAATAGCGCTTATTGTTGCTGTATTTGTAATTCATCGTCAAACGACCTATGCACTCAATAGCAGCATGGGCGTTGAGACGGATAACCTGATCTGTTTTGAATATGTGCATTCCAATGTTCAACAGGAGTTTGCAGAATTTAAGGAGGAGCTGCTCAAATATAACTCTATTGAATCTGTCTCAGCTATGCTTGATCCTCCGGGGGGTGAGGCCAATGATATGTTTCTTTTCACGATGGAAGAGTTTGTTCCGGACGAGACAGAGGTGACTAATAATATGATTGGTGTCTTTCCATGTGACTACTCTTTTGCAAGCATATTTAAGTTGAATTTCCTGGGGGGCAGGAATTTTTCTGAAAGGCATGAAGACAATGAAGGTTCGGGAGAGTATATCATCAACGAATCGGCTATGAGAAGACTCAATTATTCAAATCCGGATGGAATAATTGGCAAAGAGTTCGACCTGGCTTTTGGCAATAGTGATATAGTAATCCCGGCCGGGAACATTATTGGTGTAGTTGAAGACTTTCATCATTCGAGTATTAAGAGAAAGATTGAGCCACTGGTTATGTTTAAGCGAAAAGAGCTTTGGATAAGCAATTTTGTGATTGCATTTCAGCCCGGTATGCAAACCAGGGCGTTGACAGACATTGAAAACGTTTGGACGAAGATATTTCCCGAATATCCATTTCAATTTGATTATGTCAGTTCTATGTACAGAAATGTCTATTCAACTGAACTTTTGCAAGCCAGGTTGCTCTCCATCTTTACGTTTATCGCCTTGTTTATATGTTCAATGGGGCTTCTTGGGATGTCGCTTCTAACTACTCAACGCCGCATCAAAGAGATTGGAATACGGAAGGTAAATGGAGCCAAAATAGGTGAAATAATGACAATGCTCAACTGGTATTTTATAAAATGGATCATATTATCTTTTTTACTGGCCATTCCATTTGCCTACTTTGCCATGAACAAATGGTTAGAAAACTTTGCATACAAAACTTCCCTCAGTTGGTGGATCTTTGCTTTGGCTGGATTAGCAGCTATGTTTATAGCCTTTATAACTGTTTCAGTACAATCGTGGAAAGCATCAAGCAGGAATCCTGTGGAGGCTTTGAGATATGAGTAAGGGTAATTGAGTGGCTTATCTGAATCCTCCTCGAATTCGAAAATCCATCAACATTCCCGTCACCTCTAATTGGAATTGTATTACATTTGAAGCCTATGTTGTCTTTTAGTTTGATACAACAAAGAACATAGTGCCCCAAAATGATACCTGCAATATTGACATGAAAAGACAACAATATTTTGATCTACTAATCCTGTTATTTATACTAGTGATTGGAGGAGTTCTGCGTTTTTATAACTTTTCCAACATCCCAATGACTCATGATGAGCTGAGTGCAATTCAAAGGTTAAATTATGATACATTTAGTGAACTAATTGAAAAAGGGGTGAAAAATGATGGTCACCCTGCTGGAGTACAAGTCTTTCTTTTTTATTGGACAAAATACCTGGGAAACAGTGATAGCATTATCAAATTTCCATTTCTGCTATTAGGTCTTGGTTCAATAGTGCTTGCCTACATTATTTCCAAAAAATGGTTTAATAGCACTACTTCACTTTTGGTAGCCGCATATATAGCAAGTCTCCAGTTTCCAGTAATGTATAGTCAAATTGCCAGACCATATATCAGCGGACTATTTTTTTGTTTGTTAATGGTAATGTTTTGGACGCAATATCTTTTCGAAGATAAGTATAAGAGACTGGCCAATTTGACGGGTTTCGTTCTGTCTGCTGCTGTTTGTTGCTATAATCACCATTTTAGTTTACTATTTACAATTATTGTTGGTGTTACAGGGCTATTCTATTTAAGACAGAAAAAGGGCATACCCTATTTTATATCATTAATTGCGGTATTCGTTTTATATATTCCTCACTTAAATATTTTCTTTTATCAATTGAATAACGAAGGGCTGAATTGGTTAGGAAAACCCAGCAATTCATTTATTATAGACCACATTAAATATATTTTTCATTTTAATGCTCTTATTTATTTATCTGTTATAACACTTACATTTATAGGGTTATATAGGAATAAAGACAGCTTCAAGTCAATCAGTAAATTTCAAATTATTTCAATTATCTGGTTTTCGACTCCAATCTTGGTGGGCTTTTTCTATTCCATATATTTCAAGCCTGTAATTCAGTACTCAATGCTTATATTTTCATTCCCTTACCTTTTGTTTTTCTTGTTCTCTTTTTATAAGCCAGTATCTCAAATATTTAAAATAGTCTCTGTCACAATTGTCTTATTGTTCAATATTATGACCCTTGTATGGACTAGACAACACTACAGAATTTTTTACAAACAACCGTTCAAAGAATATGCATTATTGACAAATAGTTTTTTACAAATACGAAATCCAAAAGATGTAACTATCATTTTTAACGAAAACCCCGATTATATTGATCACTATTTCTCGGAATATAATCCGGGCATAACCTATATTTCAACTTTTGATAAGACATTAGGTCCGGTTGAATTCAGGAAGAAGATAGCGTCGGAAAGTACTGAATATCTCATTTCTGGTGGAATTCCACTGGAGAAGGTATCCATAGCTAAGGAGTATTATCCATACCTTGTGGATATGGATTTTGGATTCACTTATGAATTCTATATTTTTTCGAAGAGAAGCGAAAGCACTAATGAAGACCTAAAAAAGGATATTCTGTTCAGCAATAAGATGGATTTTTCAAAGGAGAAAGAAAATTGGCACAATATTCATAATAGTATAAGACTTGATTCAAGCCTCCAAGGTATTTGTTCACTTGATTCTGTTAAGGTGTGGGGACCCACATTTAAAATTGCTTTAACAGATATTACAAATTCAAGACACAATATTATTGACATTGGTATTAATTTCAAAAATGGCGAAAAGAAACTTGGTCATATTGTTTGCGAAATTTTAAAGGATGGAGAAAGCTTTCATTGGCGGAGCTCTTCAATTGATAAATTCTGCGATTTGACTCTAATCAATGAGTGGCAAAGGGCTTATCTTTCATTGCGCCTGACCGGTGTTTTTGCAAAAGAGGGTGATATGCAGGATTGTATTCTTAAAATTTATTACTGGAATAGTAATAGAGAGTGTATATATCTGGATGATTTTGTTGTTCAGGTGAGAGAAGGAAATAATAGAGTTTATTCGCTCATTGAAAATATTGATTGACGGACAAAAAGAAATATTAATCCTCTATTGCAAAACCGTCAACGCCTCCGTCAATATAAATTGGAAAGCCCCCGCAAATCTTAAGATCTACAGGGGCTTTCGTTGTTTGGCGGTGGTGCCACCCAAAAAACATTTATATCGGAAACGATATTTTCCCTGCCGAAGCAATTAAGAATGAAAGATATTCTCAGGTCGCAATTTGCGTCCTTAAAGAATTCCCTGTTCAATTCTTAATCAAAAACGCTATGAGTGAAGATCACCGACCTGTAACACCGCCTGATACAGTTGTAATGGAGAAGATCTATGTAATTAGGGGGAAGAAAGCGATGCTTGACCATGATCTAGCAGAACTGTACGGTATAGAAACCAAACAGTTAAAGAGAGCCGTAAGAAGAAACATTGACCGGTTTCCTGAGGATTTCATGTTTGAATTGACTACAGAAGAATTTAATGACTTGAGGAGCCAATTTGGCACCTCAAGCTGGGGAGGAGCAAGGTATGTATCTATGGCTTTCACAGAACATGGCATTTTAATGCTCTCCAGTGTACTTAATGGAAAAATCGGAAGCTTTGACCATTCTTCGCCGGATTGCGATATGTTAAGTAAACTTCAGAATACCAGGGCGTTTACCTGATCAACCAAAATCAGCCCGAAGTGGTCAGGTTGTCCGATTTTTCCAACCAGAGGTCTTACCCCGGACAATCTTAAATCTGCCGTTACAATAGCCTGCAATTACGAGCCTCTGATCAATGAGACATATAATGATCTGGCTCGGCATTACGGCACGGTTGTACTGCCCACACGCCCGCGCAAACCAAAAGATAAATCACTGGCTGAGAATGCTGTCAACCTGGTATATCAAAGGATATTTGCTCCTCTAAGAAACATGACCTTTCATTCTCTGAGAGAGCTGAATGAAGCGGCTTGGGAGCTGCTGGAAAAACACAATAACACCCCTTTTCAGAAAAGGGATACCACCCGCCGGCAATTATTTAATGAGATTGAGAAAAGTGTATTGTTATCCTTGCCGGTAAACAGATATGAATTAAAACGCTACCAGGTCTCCAAGGTCGAGTTTAATCATCATGTCTATCTGAAAGAGGATAAACATTATTACAGTGTTCCATACCAGTATACAGGCATTAAGGTCAAGACCATCTATACTAACAGAGTAGTGGAGATCTTTAAGGACAATGTTCGCATTGCCATCCATCAAAGGAATCGCAGACCCTATTGGTACACAACGATCAAAGGTTGATGCTCCTGGAAATAATTGAAGACAGACACGGAAGAAAATCAACCATAATAGCATCGCAATTACCTGTGAGTCAATGGCATGATGCAATTGGAGACCCTATCGTGGCCGATTCAATATTAGACAGATTAGTTCATAGCTCCCATCGAATAGAATTTAAAGGTGAAGTATCAATGAGAAAGACATATAAAAACGATTAATTTAGTGGAGATATTTATGCGAAAAAGAGAGATGAAAGAACTGTCCGCTTTGCGCAAGACAAAGTGTCCGCTTTGAGCAGGACAAGGTGTCCGGTTAAGTCAGGACTGAGTGTCCGGATAAACCAGGCTTAGGTGTCCGGAATCGCAGGAATACGCAGTAAGGAATCTATTCTTATAACACCCTATGACACTGATATATACACTATGTTTTTATGTGCATACCCCAGTTAAAACAATAATGAATAATAAAGTATTTCCCATGAAAAATAATCAATGTTTTAAGCCTTTGAATAAACGACAAGCACTTGTATATTCATTGAAATATGTTATTTTTTTACTAGTTATCTTTGTACTTCTGCTAAGATGTACTCATAACAATGAAACAAAAATCGTTTTAGGTACTTTCACCATAAATACTGGAGATTACGATCGATTTGATACACCTATTCGTTTTGAATGTCAATTGACTGAATTATTTGGGGAGATTTTCAATTTTCGGGATTCCTTACATAATTATCAATTTATGCTGAAGGAAGAAGGTAGCAGGGAATCAAGTATATTAGCTCAATGGGTACCGAAAGCTAAATTTGATTGGGAGCAAAAAACTGATCAAGGTACGCTTATTTGGATTCTTAATGGAGAAACAAAAAAAAATTCAATACGTAATTTTATACTTATTCTGGAAAAATGGGAATCTTCGGAATCTCCTTTTAGTATCGAAGATATTAATAAAAAGAGTTTATTAATTAAAAATGATAGCAAACCTATTTTGCAGTATAATTATGGTATTATACGTGAAAAAGAAGGAAAGATAAACCCTTTTGACAGAAGTTCCTATATTCATCCTGTCTGGACGCCTACGGGTAAGATTATAACGGGAGATTTTTCACCGGAACATATTTACCAGCGTGGAATTTTTAAGGCTTGGCGAAAAGTAAAATTTGAAGGCTTTACAACAGAATTCTGGTCCATTGGTTTGGATCTTTATGATACTCCCGCGAAAACACAAAAAGATGATAGAAATATTGATATAAGTAATGGACCCGTATTTACACAAATTGTCGTTTACAATAACGGTATTGTTGGCAACGATAAGACATATTGCAAAGAAATATGTACTGTAAGGATATACAATCGGTTAAGGCAAAACACATGGATGTTTGATCTGATTGTTCGAGAGATACCAGTCGACCCTGATCATCCTGAAACTTTACCCAGAAAAATTAAAACAATGGAATTAGAGGAGATTCATTATGGTGGCATGTCATTTCGTGGTGCTTCGCCTGAATGGCTTCGTCAAGAGAGAATCTCAAGGGAAGACGAAAGATTTTCAAAAGATAATGTATGTCTTTCTCCAGAGGACTCACTCGATATACTGACAAGCGAGGGGCACAACCGGAAAACGGGAAATGGAATTCCGGCACGATGGATCGACTACACCGGTCCATTAGGAGATGAATGGGGTGGTTTGGTTGTATTTGATCATCCTTCTAATGTGCGATATCCGACCCCGCTTCGTATACATCCCTACTTGCCATATTTCAGTTATGCATTAACGAAAGATGCACCTTATACAATTACGAGTGAGGCACCTCTTAATCTGATGTATCGTTTTGTTGTTCATAACGGTCATCCTGACAAAAAATTCAATGAAAAAATTGCACAAGATTTTGTAGCACCCCCACAAGTGACATGGAATCAGACAAAGTAAGATTATCAGGTATTATAAAAATGAATTTATTGAATTAGGCATTTAAACAATAATTGTTTTTCTTATTAAAATACTAAAAAATGTGTCAAAGTAGAATTAAAATGAAATGGGTATTTATTTGGCTTTTATTAATCACATTATTTAGTTTTTGGGGAACACTTTTAGGGCAGGAACAGTATTTTTTTTTAGGTGATCATTTAGCTGGGACAAAATTACTGTCAGCAACTGAAGTTGAAGGATTACGTTCCCAAATGATAGAGGGGATATGTAGGTATTTTGACCAGGAGTTGAAATTTTCTCATAAAAGCCGTGAAATCCATTGGCATCGAAATTACTCATCTTCTGCAGAGTACCTGAAATCGATCACTCCAAACCGTGCCCGATTTAGAAAAATTATAGGTGTTGTGGATGAACGGAAGCCTGTAATAGAATTAACGCTAATGGAGACTACTGTCCAGAAGGCCTTAGTGTGCATATTCTTGCCCAATCCGGACAGCGATTCCTGCTGATTCCGGACAGCGTTCTTGCTGAAAACGGACACTGATTCTTGTTTAATCCGGACACTGATTCCTGCGCAATTCGGACAGTGATTCTTGCTGAAAGCGGACAGCATTCCTGGAAGCAATAATCGGCTCATTTTTTATCACTTTTTCCATTAGAATTTCTACTTCTGTGGTTTATCTATTCACCATTAAACCAGCGGGAGAACAAACAATGCCAAAAAGAAAAACAGACATGGAAAAAGTCCGAGAGATTCTACGCCTTTGTTTAGATCTTAAATACAGTCTCAGGGATACCAGTATAGCTCTGGGGGTCAGCAAGACTACAGTAGGCGAGTACCTTGCCGAGTTTAAACGTACCGGGTTAAGGTACCAGGATATTGCCAGTATGAGCGATGCAGAGTTTTCTGAACTATTTGAGAAAAGTAACAAGTCCTCCAATCCGATGTATGAAGATCTTTCGAAGGAATTTGAAACTATGGAGAAAGAACTCAAACGCACCGGAGTAACTCTGTACTTATTATGGGAGGAATATCTTCAGCGGTTACCAGAAGGTTTTAGCTATTCGAGGTTCTGTCACCACTACCGTATGTGGGAGCGCAGACAGGATCCGGATATGCACATGGAACATAAGGCTGGTGATATTACCTATATGGATTTTACTGGGAAGAAGATGGAGATAGTGGATCCGGAGACCGGAGAGGTCGAACAAGTTGAAAGCTTTGTAGCCATACTGGGAGCAAGCCAGTTAACGTATGTGGAGTTTATTCGTACTCAGAAGCTGGAGGACTGGATATGGGTCAATGAAAATACAATCTGGTATTTTGGAGGAGCCACCAGAGGTCTCACACCGGATAATCTCAAGTCTGCTGTTACGAAGGCATGCAATTACGAGCCTTTGATTAATGAGACATATAATGCTTTTGCAAAGCATTACGGCACGGTTATACTTCCTGCTCGCTCAGTAAAGCCAAAAGATAAATCGCTGGCAGAGAACGCTGTTAACCTTGTTTATCAAAGGATCTTTGCTCCGTTAAGGAACAGGACTTTTCACTCCCTAAGAGAGCTAAATGAAGCGGCTTGGGAGCTAATGGAAAAACATAACAATACTCCTTTTCAGAAAAGGGATACTACCCGCAGACAATTATTCAATGAGATTGAGAAAAGCGAGTTGTTGCCCTTACCGATGAAGAGATATGAATTAAAACGCTACCAGGTCTCCAAGGTAGAGTTTAACTATCATGTTTATTTAAAAGACGATAAGCATTACTACAGCGTTCCTTACCAGTATGCTGGTATCAAGGTTAAGACTATCTATACCAGCAGGATGGTGGAAATCTTCAAGGAGGATGTTCGCATTGCCATCTATCAAAGAAATCGTAAGCCTTATGGATATACGACTCTCAAGGAGCACATGCCACCGGATCATCAGTTGGTTAATGGTTGGAATCCAGACAGGTTTATCTCATGGGCTGAGAAAAAAGGGGGACCGGTTAAAGAGTTTATTCAGTTGATGCTTGATCAGAGAGCTCATCCTCAGCAGGCATTTAAAGCCTGTCTGGGTGTATTAAAACTGGGAAGCTCATACGAGGATGAAGCCATGCAGGCAGCATGTAAGAAAGCAATAGAGGTCAATAGTATATCCTACCGGTTTATCGCAAACTCATTGAAAAACAAAACCTACAAGATTGACGATCAGGACTCTGAGGATATGACAATACCCTTTCATGAGAATATCAGGGGGAAAGAGAATTACAAATAATCAGATCACCAAAAGTTCAATTAAAAAGAAAAATTTATGAATCACACAGCAACAATGCAAAAGCTTGATGAGATGAAGTTTACCGGTTTTGCCAGGGCATACCGGGAGGTAACAGAAACCAGTTTTAACAAGGAGTTCACCACCGATGAATTAATCGCCCATCTTGTTCAAGCCGAATGGGATGACCGGTATAACAGAAAACTTCAAAGGTTGATAACAAATGCCCGGTTCAGATACCAGGCAAGCTTTGAAGAAATTGATTTCTCCGCCAGAAGAAACCTGGATAAAAACCAGATGCTGAGACTCTCCTCATGTGACTGGATAATAAAACATCAGGACATACTAATCACCGGAGCCACCGGGTCAGGTAAGAGCTGGATAGCATCTGCACTGGGTCATCACGGGTGCCAACATGGCTATAAAGTACTGTACAAAAACTGTATCAAGTTGTTTGATGAATTGAAAATTGCAAAGGCTGATGGTAGTTACTACAAAGAAATGAGTAAGATCGAAAAAATGGACCTGTTAGTCCTGGATGATTTTGGACTCAAACCGCTGGATGGTAGTCAGAAATTAATGCTTCTGGAATTATTTGAGGATAGACACGGAAAAATGTCAACCATAATAGCATCTCAGTTGCCTGTTATTCAATGGCATGCGTTCATAAAAGAGGACACCTTGGCTGATGCAATCCTCGATAGGGTGGTTCATGGTTCACATCGAATAGAACTTAAAACTGAAGTATCAATGAGAGAAACCTATAAAAACGTTTAATTTAGAGGAGATTTAATGCGAAAAAGAGCGATGAAAAGAGTGTCCGTTTTACGCAGGACACGTGTCCGCTTTGAGCAGGACAAGGTGTCCGGATAAATCAGGACAGCTGTCCGGTTAAGTCAGGAATAAGTGTCCGGAATCGCAGGAATACGCACTTAGTGGCCGAAACAGACGCATATACAATATACAGTGTGCGCTGGCCGGTTTTAAAAGGTGTTACCGGAGCAGGTCTGTGGGTAGAACCCCGTGCAAATGTACGAGCCCAGGTAGTAGTTATACCGGAAGCAGCGTGGACACCGGAAATGTTGATGGGACTAAGTGGACCGAAAATGGAATTAAAAGATTCATAGAGGAAGAAGATGAATATTCGAAGCCAGCAGATGAGAATCATCCAATAATTGTCCAAGCAAAGAGAAAGTTAAGTATGATGATTCAAGTAACAGAATTGGTTGAATCAAAGAAATACCTAGAACTTAAAGCACTAATTAAGGATCTATCTGAAGATGATGTATTTAAAGAAGATGCATCATATGTATTGATGGTCGAGCAACTTAAGACAAATGGTATTATCTAAGTTGTATTTCATCAATAAATCCATCCATTGAAAATCCGTCAACCCCCTACCAAAAAATCCCCGCAAGTCGTTGACTTACAGGGATCCGTGATTTAGGTCGGTGGTGCCACCAGCCCCCAATACTTTGAGGCACGATCGAGCGGAAATCTTGACATAAGTGTCCGCAAATGAAGTAGCCAAGATGCCGCTTACCTTGTGTAGAAATCTAAAGATCCTTGAATTCTGTTGATGGTCTGAAGGTTCAATATGGGTTCACAGATTGATCATGAGGAATCTAAATGTGTTTGAGATGCCTGAAAAAACCATCAACGGATCCGTCAGCATGCTGATCTTGTGCCAGTATTAGAAAGTGTTAAATCGCCGATGCTAATATTTAATATTCACTTCAATAGCCCCTTAAACAGTTGGACATAAAAAGTAAAAATAGATTAGAATTATATTCAACTTAAAAAGTAATTTTGGAACTTAGAAGAGGAAGCTACCATTTAGCTTTATACTACATATTCTAGCTGTTATGATTCACTTTGCCGTGTTTGGTTATATGTTCGTTATTATGGTTGGGATAGTATGTTTAACTATTGCGTTCATTTTATATCGAAAAATTCGCAGTAAACTGCTATATCATTTTCTTGTTTATTTTTCAGCATTTACTCTGTTCATCTTTTTCTATTTACTTGTATTAACCTACATCAACGCAAATAATACACAAGTTGGGTTTCATTTTATAGTTACCATATTAGCCATTATTGTAATAAGCTTTTCGTTTTTTATATATTCTATTCTTCACTTTGGACACTTTCTTACGAATAAGAAACTATCAAAAAAGAGGACCGTTTTTGAGATCTTAATCAGCCTTATTTTTTTTGTAAGCATAGTTTCTTCATTTAGCATTGATTGGGATCACCACCAGGTCGATCAACAAATAAACGTTGGAGTAATCCTATCTTATTCCATTCTCTTCTCCGTAATTATTTACAATTTGCTGCTGAAACGATTAAACAGAAAGAATGTTGCTATGGATAGAAAGCAAATCTATAAGAGAACATCTATTCTGAATTTCATTTTCATTCCAGGATTCATACTTGACTTTTATTTGATAAAAACACTAAGCTTTTCGTTGTTTATCCCTCTTTTTTATTTCAGTTATTCGATTGTATTTCTTCAAGCCTTTATAAAAATGTACCATGTTGATTCAATAAGTGAAACATCACCTGAAGAAATCAATGATTTAAATGATTATTTGAATCTTGCCGGGATATCTGTCAGAGAGAAAGAAGTCGTTACCCTGATAATGAAAGGATACAGTAACCAAAAAATTAGCAACCAGCTTTTTATTTCGCTAAGTACTGTAAAAACCCATGTTAGGAACATTTTTCAAAAATTGAATGTCGAAAGCAGATTTGAAATCATGTCCAGAATAAATAAAAGGCAACAAAATTGACTCTCTCCGCAAATATGGATTTTCATACCATAGGATGATACAATTTCCATAAAATAGTACTAAAGAACGATTGTAAGCAATGTTTTAATCCTCCATGTTTGCCAATAACTAAAAAATGGAGGGAAGCATATGAACAATCAAAAATTTCACGAACGATTTCCATATCTATTTGTGATCATCCTGGAAATTACAATCATCGCTGTATTAATAATTGTAGGTGCATTTACAATGAAGCTGAAACTGCCTGAATACTACATGTACGGTATTGTACTAGCAATTTTAGCAATAATAACAGCCCTGATTCTTTGGAAAATTGCTTGGTGGAGGACTATAGGTTTTCAAAGATTCAATAAGAAGTATATTCTACTGTTGATTATTCCTGTCGCTCCACTCATTGGAAATATCCTTGGTACATATAAATCCATTCAAATGGAATTTTATATCTATTATCTCTTTATGTGTGTGTTGGTTGGCTTTGCAGAGGAGGGAATTTACCGGGGTCTGATGCTGCGAGTTCTTCTTAAAAAAGGAATTTGGACGGCTGTAATAATATCCTCATCGCTTTTTTCAATGTCGCATATTATGAATGCATTAGCTGGCTGGAACTGGGGTCATGTACTTTTACAGTTAGTTTATTCATTTGCGATCGGATTTGGATGGTCCGCTTTTGCATTGCGAACAGGAACAATATGGCCCTTAATGATTATCCATTTTCTAATCGACTTTTCAAGCTTTATCAAAGCTGAAAATATTGTTAAATCGCTTCAATCAAGCCAACCTGATGTGAAAGGAATTATATACAGTATAAGCCTTTCCGTCATATTAATAATCTATGGCATAATAGTCACAAATTCATACATAAAGGATAGAAACCAAATTGGTGAAAATATTAAATCAATCCACGAGGATTCAAAATAGAAGGGTAATTTTAGTGAGTAGAACATCCATCAACACTCCCGTCAACCCCCAACAAAAAATCCCCGTAAGTGGTTGACTTACAGGGATCCGTGATTTAGGTCGGTGGTGCCACCAGGAATTGAACCAGGGACACCAGGATTTTCAGTCCTGTGCTCTACCAACTGAGCTATGGCACCGATGCTGTAAAAGCGAGGCAAATTTAATATATTTTTTTAAGTTTTTATACTTTTGTCTTGAAAATGGAACCCCTTTTCAAGACATATCAATTAAAGAACGGCATAAGGTTAATACACAAACCTAACCAGTCGGAAGTGGCGCACTTTGGTCTCATTGTTCATACAGGTACCAGGGATGAGCTCCAGGAAGAACATGGACTGGCGCATTTCATGGAACATATGTTCTTCAAGGGAACCCCGAAAAGATCGGCCTACCAGATCATATCCCGTCTGGAAGATGCCGGCGGTGAAATCAATGCTTATACCACCAAAGAGGAAACTGCGCTCTATGCTACAATTCTGAAACAGGATTACAAAAAGGCCATTGAGTTGATCCAGGATATTTTCCTTCATTCAAAGTTCCCTGAAAAAGAGAGGGAAAAGGAAACCGAAGTGATCCTGAATGAGATCCAGAACTACGAAGATTCTCCTTCTGAATTGATCTTCGACCGGGCCGAGGAGATGCTTTTCCCCAATCATTCAATTGGCCGTAACATCCTGGGATCAAAAGAATCCCTCTTAAAATTCAGAAATGGTTCCATGGAGAAATTCCAGCTGGAGAACTATTCCACTGAAGAGATTGTCCTGGCTTCGGTGGGAAATATCCCGTTTGAACAAATCCAGTATGCCGCTGAGAAATATTTTTCCGGGATTCCACATAAGAGCCGCCTGCGAAAAAATGTGCATCCTGAGGCATCCGTGGGGAAAAAAATCACCGAAAAGAGAAACACATTTCAGAAACATTGCATGCTGGTTGGAAAAGCATATTCATTGCCCGACCAGAGACGTCTCCAATTGTACCTGTTAAACAATATTCTGGGCGGACCGGGAATGAATTCAAGGCTCAACCTTGCCTTGAGGGAAAGGCGTGGATATTCATACAGTGCTGAATCACACTATGCCCCCTACACCGATACCGGGGTGATGATGATATATTTCAGTTGTGATGGTGATCGGTTTAAAAAATCCTTACAGGTGACAAGGGAGGAGATAAACAAACTCAGAACAAAACTCCTCACCGATTCCAGGCTCATCAACGCCCGGAAACAGCTTGTGGGACAGCTTGCCATTTCTTCTGAGAACAACGAACACCTGATGCTAACCATGGGAAAAAGCTATCTTTTATTTAACCGTGTGGATAGCCTTGATACAATCAGGAAAAAATTAAATGATATTACATCCACCCAGCTCAGGGATACTGCCAATGAAATCCTCCACCCTGAAAACCTAAATATGTTGATTTTTGAATAATGGATCTTTTTATCAACCCGGAACATCTTGATCACTACCTGGTTAATCACTCTTCACAGGAAGATTCGGTACTCACCGAACTGGCACGGCATACTTACTTAAAGGAGATCCACCCAAGGATGCTATCCGGACATGTTCAGGGTAGTTTTCTTCGCATGTTCAGTCAAATAATCTCCCCTGCCCAAATCCTGGAAATAGGCACCTATACCGGGTATTCAGCGATCTGCCTGGCAAAAGGACTTAAGCCAGGCGGTACCCTGACTACCATAGAGATCAATGATGAGTTCAGGGAAATTGCCCTGGCCTTCTTCCGGAAAGCCGGAGTTTCAGACCGGATAAAGTTTATCAATGGAGATGCACGAGATGTCATACCATCCCTTGCAGGTATGTTTGACCTTGTGTTTATGGATGCTCATAAAGATGAGTATGACGACTATTATAACCTGGTATTTGATATGGTTTCTCCGGGAGGTTATATCCTTGTGGACAATGCGCTGTGGGGAGGGAAGGTGTTTGATCTTTCTGAAGCAGATCCAACCACCAATGCCATCCACCGGTTTAACGAGATGATCACAGCAGATGTGAGGGTAGAAAATCTGTTGTTACCCATTCGTGACGGTATAATGGTAATAAAAAAGCTATAATAAAACATTTTGAAAAACAGAATACAGCAATTTAAATTAAGCAGGGTTTCATACCTGGCACTATTCTTATCCTTAGTTGTCTCGTTGGCTTTTCTTAAAACATATAAATGGGATGGCGACAACGGAAATAATAAGAAAAGTGTTATCTCGGGAGATGGTATAGGGTATTACGCTTATCTACCCGCCATATTTATCGATAAAAATCTTCATGATCTTCCTCAAGACCCAGTTTATACCAATGAGGTAAAAACCAGAATAGTTAATAAGTTTTTTTCGGGGACTTCCTTACTTATTTCTCCATTTTTCGCTGTAGCTCACACCGCTGCAAGAGTTTTCAGCTATGACCTTGACGGATATTCGCCTCCGTTTCAATTTATGGTGGCCATAGCGTCCATTTTTTACCTATTCCTTGGATTATTCTGCATAAGCAAACTGTTGGTATTATTTAAAATTTCAGATTTGAATAGTGCAATTGTTATTTTTATCATTCTATTTGGAACTAATTTATTCTATTACAGTGTCTTCGCTTGTAGTATGTCTCATGTGTACTCTTTTTCAATGATATCTTGTTTTGCTCTGGCAATTAAAAAATTACTCACAACCCATCATCTGAAATATTTGTACTTATCTGCTTTTCTATTAGGTATTATCATTCTTATCAGACCAACAAACGGAATTGTTCTATTATTGATACCAGCATTATCAGGTACTCAAACCGAATTCAGAGAACTTATATTGGTTCTGATAAAACGATGGTATCATACAATTTTTTCGCTCCTGATTCTTCTCCTTGTTGTATCTATTCAACTTTTTATTTGGCATGAACAAACAGGTAATTTTTTTCTTTGGTCATACTCAAATGAAGGGTTCAACTTTTTAAACCCACAACTTCTTAATGTATTGTTTAGCTTTAGAAAGGGCTTATTTATTTACACTCCTCTTGCCTTAATCTCTCTTTTAGGATTAACAGTAATCTTTAAGAAAAGCAAGTTCCAGTTCTATAGCATTTTGTTCTTCTTATTTGCTGCCACCTACATAATCTCCTGTTGGTGGAATTGGTACTACGCGGATAGTTTTGGGCTGAGGGCTTTTATTGATTTTTATTCAATTATTTGTTTGCTACTCGGTATATTATTAGAAAATACTTTTCACCGATTTAAAAGAAACCTATTATTACTTGTTCTGATGGTCTTCCTATCCTTAAATATGCTGCAGTCTTACCAGTATTATTATAGGATTATGCATTATCACAGTATGAATGCTGAAAAATACTGGAGCATTTTTCTAAGAACTTCTAATAGTTACAGAAATGTTTTGGGTGGGAACATGGATATAGAACCTTACAGTAAAAAACCAAAGAAATTAATTTATTCAACTTTGAACGACTTTGAAAGCGAATACTCAAGATGGAACAACGGGAATATAATAATAAAAGATGATCGCTTATTTAATACAGGTAGAAAATGGACAAAATATGGTTTGTATTCGGGTAATGAGTTTGGTACAACATTAGTCATTCAGGATGATTCATTATTTTATAATTCCAGGAAAATATTTGTGGAAGCATCATTGAGGAGGCTTGAACCAGAAAACAACAGCTCTTCAAAAGTGCTTTTTGTTATAGATATCCGAAATAATAAAAATGAAAATCAACATTATCAAAGGTTCCGGATAAACGACACCCCGGACCAAAAAAAATGCACCTGGAGAACTTATAACTACTCCTTCGAAATACCTGAACTCAAGTCGTCAGATGATAAAATATCTATCTACTTGTGGAATATAGAACACCAACACTTTCTGATTGATGATTTCCAATTAAAATTTTACAGGTTGTATTAATGCATTAAATCTTTTTTC
>Ga0255398_1042_pt2 | contig 17417 bp, 15 predicted proteins | sample ANMaggSeSYBR01K3_FD_182119 | JGI IMG/M metagenome (GOLD analysis project Ga0255398, IMG submission 182119) | Sediment cell enrichment communities from methane seep in Santa Monica Basin, California, United Staets - ANME aggregate JGI... | ecosystem: Environmental > Aquatic > Marine > Cold seeps >...
AATATGTTTTTTGAACGGGTTGGTGGAAAATTGAGTAAATTTATTCTTGAGATGAAAAACATCACCAAGGTATTTCCGGGTGTAAAAGCGTTAGACAATGTAAACCTGACTGTGAAACAGGGTGAGATCCACGCACTCGTTGGTGAAAATGGGGCTGGAAAATCTACTCTGATGAATGTTCTCTCCGGTATTTTTCCGCACGGAAAATATGAGGGAGAAATATTCATGCATGGTGAGCAGTGTAAGTTTAATGATATCAAGGCAAGTGAGAGTGCCGGAATATCCATTATTCATCAGGAACTTTCCATGATGCCTAATTTGTCAATTGCAGAAAATGTATTCGTTGGAAATGAAATTAGAAAAGGAATAATGGTCGACTGGAACCTGACATTTAAGCGCGCTGAAGAACTGCTTAAAAGGGTCGGGTTTAAACAAAACATTAGCCTTTTAGTGAAGGATATTAGCGTTGGTGACCAACAGCTTGTTGAAGTGGCAAAGGCGCTTTCAAAAGATGTCAGGCTGCTGATACTTGATGAACCTACTTCAGCTTTAAATGACAATGACGCCGCTCATCTTCTTGATATTCTTCTTCAGTTGAAGAAGCAGGGAATGACATCAATTATTATTTCGCACAAGCTACATGAAGTGCGTAAGATTGCAGATCGTATTACGATTATCCGGGACGGAAAAGTAATAGAAACGCTAAGTAAGGAAGACGATATTTCTCAAGACAGGATCATCCACGGAATGGTTGGAAGAGATCTTCCAGCTGTTTTCCCGAAGCGCAAGAGTACACCGTCTGAAATCATGTTTGAAACCAAGGCATGGAATGCTTTCGATCCGATAGATACAAATAAACAAACCTTATTCGATATTGATATAAAAATCAAAAAAGGAGAGATAGTTGGCCTGTCTGGTCTCATGGGAGCGGGGCGGACTGAGTTTGCGCTTTCGGTATTTGGAAAAAGCTACGGCAGTAAAATATCAGGCACGGTTTATAAAGAAGGAATCCCCATTGATGTATCTACGGTATCTTCCTGTATCAGCAATGGAATTGCATATACTACTGAAGATAGAAAAGGAGCGGGGCTGATTCTTTCAGAGAATATTAAAGATAATATCGTGTTGGTCAACTTATGGGATCTCGCAAACAATGGAATTCGAGCCAAACAGCTTGAAATGAATGCGGCTTCGAAGCAGATCAAAAAACTGAATGTAAGATGTTCAGGGTTGGAACAGCAGGCGGTTAATCTCTCGGGTGGAAACCAGCAGAAAGTTGTGCTTGCAAAATGGATTCTTTCCGCACCAGATATACTGATCTTAGATGAGCCCACCCGTGGCATCGACGTGGGCGCAAAACGAGAGATTTTTACAATCATGAATGAACTCGTGTCACAGGGAAAATCTGTCCTTTTCATTTCTTCTGAATTACCTGAGCTTTTGGGAATGTGTGACAGGATTTATGTAATGAATGAAGGCACAATCGTAGGAGAACTTGACAAGAAAGATTTCTCCCAGGAGGCCATTATGCAAGCTATTATGAATCATTATAATAACAACGAAGGGAGAATTTCCAATGAATAAATTTAAAGAAACATTACAAAACAATATGCGGCAATACGCGCTGGTATTGGCATTTGGGATGATCATTATAGTATTTCAATTTTGGACAAACGGAATTTTATTGAAACCGCAAAATGTCACAAACCTTATCCAACAAAACAGCTATATTTTGATCATAGCAATTGGTATGCTTTTGGCTATTATCTCCGGGGGTCATATCGACCTGTCAGTCGGATCGGTCGGGGGGTTTATCGGATCAGTAACGGCAAAACTTTGTATCGTCGGGGACATGAACCCCTGGCTTGCCATTGCCATCGGTTTGTTGACAGGGGTGGTGATAGGTGTGGTATCTGGTTACTTTATTGCATATCGAAACGTACCATCTTTTATTGTAACGCTTGCTGCTATGTTAGTGTATCGAGGCCTTTCATTGGCAACTCTAGCCGGGCGTACCCTTGCTCCATTCCCTGCCGCATATCAAATTGTCAGCACAGGTTTTATACCTGACTTTTTCAATTACCCTGACTTACACCTGACATCAATTCTCATTGGTGTGCTGATCTGCCCTGTTATTGTATTTTTCCAAATCAGAAACAGATCGGGAAAGAAGAAGAATGACGGAATTTTGATACCATTTCCTTTATTTACCATGAAACTGATCGCTCTCTGCGGTGTGGTTTTACTGTTCACTTATTGGTTAGCACTCTATAGGGGAATTCCTTCAATTCTTGTGTTATTGACTGTGATATATCTTATCTATAATTTCTTCACTACACAAACAGTTTATGGAAGACATCTGTATGCAATGGGTGGAAACAAGAAAGCAGCCGAGCTTTCGGGTATTAAAACAAAAAGACTTTTACTCTTCGCGTTTATCAACCTGGGATTCCTTTCCGCAGTATCAGGCATAGTTTTTGCGGGTAGGCTTAATGCCGCAACCCCAAAAGCTGGGGGCGGTTGGGAACTTGACGCAATCGCTGCCTGTTTCATTGGTGGTGCATCAGCATCCGGTGGCTTTGGAACGGTTGGAGGTGCCATCATCGGCGGCCTCATTATGGGTGTATTAAACAATGGGATGTCAATCGTCGGAATAGACGTAGACTGGCAGCATGTAATCAAAGGTATAGTTTTATTAATTGCGGTGTTATTCGACACGTATTCTAAAAATAAGGTTAAAGTAGAGTAACAAATATATACCATCCCCTTGAAAGGGTTTTTTATGAAAAGATCTGAACTTAATAAAATAATGATCGATACTAAAAATTTCCTGGATGAAAAGAACTTCATATTGCCCCCATTTGCCTATTGGTCCCCTGAAGAATGGGCAGAAAAGAATCATGAATATGATGAAATCAGGGATAACATGATGGGGTGGGACATAACTGACTTTGGGAGCGGTGACTATAATAAATGCGGACTTTTGATGTTCACAATTCGCAACGGAAATATCCATGAAAAAAATTACACCAAGACTTACGGAGAAAAACTGCTAATCGTCGGCGAAGGACAATTAACCCCATATCATTTTCACTGGCGAAAGATGGAAGATATAATCAATCGCGGCGGCGGTAATCTCATGGTGCAGTTATACAAAGCAGATGAAAATGAAGGGTTATCAGATAAAGATGTGCCCGTCCACATAGATGGAAGAACATATAAGGTTAAGGCAGGGTCGATCATCCGGCTTACTCCAGGGGAAAGTATTACGATTATGCAGTATCAATATCATCAGTTTTGGGGTGAAGAAGGCACAGGAACCGTTCTGGCTGGTGAAGTTTCCGAAGTAAGCAACGACGAAGAGGATGATAGGTTCCTTGAGGAATGTGGGCGTTTTCCACCTATCGAAGAAGATGAAAAACCTTTGTACCTGCTTTACAATGAATATCCCAAGGCATAATGGGGTTTTTCGGAAATTGAATTAAGGCAAAGATTGAGATAATTCTCTTTTCAAACTAGACCTCAATGGCCTTTTACCCAGAACACTTTATGCCGGATGAATTATGAATTATCTAGGTAATAATTTGGACAAACAGATAAAGATAAATCTTGTAAAGCAATTGTATCTAGCTATAGTTTTGTAACAAACCATGTATCTGAGGTGATTCGAATGAGATTTTTTCTAACCCTTGACGTTGGTACAACTGCTGTAAAGGCGGGACTGTTTTCTGAAAAACTTGACTCGGTAGCGTTTACGATCAAGGAATATTCTCTTCTTACTCCAAAAACAGATTTTGTGGAGATGGATCCAGACACATACTGGGAAAAAGCAAAAGATGCGATAAGAGTAGTGCTTTCCAAGTCGCATGTCAACGCATCTGACATTATCTCTATAACCTGTACAACACAAGGAGAAACATTTATACCGATTGGAAAGGATGGGAAACACCTTTCCAATGCTGTCGTATGGCTGGATTCAAGAGCAAAATCGGAAGCAGAGTTTATCTCAAGTCAATTTGATAAAACGATTATTTACGCCACAACAGGATTACCTGAAATAAACGGATACTGCCCCATTGCTAAGATTTTATGGGTGAAGAACAATACACCTAATCTTTATGATGCAACAAAAAAATTTCTGCTTCTTGAAGACTATCTGATATTTAAGTTGAGTGGAAAATACGCTACAAACCCATCACTCATGTGTTCGACCGGGTATTTTAACATCAGTACTGACAAGCTGTGGGATGAGATGCTTGATTATTGTGGTATTTCAGCAAAGAAGTTTCCCGAAACTTTTCAGTCAGGTAGTGTAGTTGGCAAAATACTTCCCCAAATCGCGAAAGAAATTAACCTGTCGCCCAACACAATGATAACAACGGGCGCTATGGATCAGGTTGCTTCGGCAATAGGCTCCGGTAATATAACCGTAGGATCAGTTACCGAAACAACCGGTACCGCCCAGGTTGTCGCTGCAACAAGTGAAAAGTTGCCTCCCAGTGAATGGAGTCCCGTGACAGTGTACAGGCACGCAGTTGAAGACAAGTTTCTAAAAATTGTCATTAATCAGACAGCGGGAATTGCATATAAATGGTTCAGAAATGAGTTTTGCATTGACTTGATGAACTCTGGTGGCGATACATTCAACCTGATGGGAGAGATAGCCACGAAAGAACCACCATTGAGCCGAGGGCTCACTTTTTTTCCGCATCTAACAGGAATGCAGTTCCCACAATCAGATGAATCACTGAGAGGGGTTTTCTTCGGGGTCGGCTTAGACACAAATAGAGCCTGCTTTATACGTGCGATTATGGAGGGGGTTGGCTACATGTTGCGCGAAAGTATCGAGGAGATGAAGCTTAATCCTGATTGTATTACCTCGCTTGGCGGTGGTGCAAAAAGCCAGCTTTGGTGCCAGATAAAAGCGGATATCTGCGGTACTACAATAGCTGTGCTTGATAATGATGAATCAACATCGCTGGGCGCGGCAGTGATAGGGTGTGTCGCTATGGGGATTTTCAGCGATTTTGATGCGGCACGGCATCATATATCGCGCAGACGAAGTTTTGTCCCCGTTATTGATAATCACGTTATATATCACAAAGGATACTCAGAGTACAGAGAAATGTATAAAACTTTTTCGCCAATATTCCACAAAAGAAGATAACCCAGGAGGCGTAATTATGAAATTAAGAAAACCCAAAATAGGACTGCTTGCGTTGATGACCGATGGATACGAGTCGATTTTTCCTGGCATCAATGATCGTCAATTCAAGTACGCCAAAGAGCTTGTGAAATCACTTTCATCCGTTGCTGATATTACATTCGACGAAATCGGGTGTAATCGAACAGTGATTGAAAAGATTGTGAAAGAATATAACGAGGCGGAACTTGACGGCATATTAATCACACTGCTAACTTATTCACAAGGTTCTTTCCTTATCCGTGCTCTTGAGAATAATCGTCTTCCGATTGCCATGGCAGTTGTACAACCGGACCAGGAGGTTCTGGACAATTGGGTAGAACTTGATTTAACGGTTAACCAGGGCTTGCATGGTGCTCAAGATAACGCCAACATCATTGCAAAGAGCAGTACTCCATGCGAATTTTTCGCCGGGAACAGGCACGAAAAGCGTTTTTTTGATTTTGTTGAGGATTTCGCAAAAGCAGCATGCACAAGAACAGTTCTCAAGACCATGAAGACCGGTGCTTTTTCCAAAATGATGGGCATGGGCGATATTCTTGTAGATGATTTTGAGTTTTTCAGAACAATCGGCCCAATGGTCATGCATGACACCATCGGTTCGGTTTATTCCCGCATGGCTGAGGTTACTAAAGGGGAAATTGACGCGCAAATAACCATAGATAAGAAGACACACGATGTCGACAAAAAATTGACATACGAGTCCCACGCTGAAGCAGTCAAGATGTATCTTGGATTTAAAAAATACCTTGAAGACAAGGATTTGCAGGCATTTACCGCCCACTTCGATATATTTAGCGATGACAAACGGTTTAAACAGCTCCCTCTGTATGCCGCGTCCAATCTGCTTGCGGAAGGATACGGATATGCTGCCGAGGGCGATTTTATGTGCGCCAGCATGGTCGCAGCTGCCAGTGTGCTCGGCAACAACGATGCGAATTTCACCGAAATGTACACGATGGATTTTGCGAAAAAGGCGATTATTTTCTGTCACGCAGGTGAAGGTAACTGGGCAACGCACCGCAAAGACATGAAAGTTAGATTGATAGACCGTTATCTAGGGGAAGGTGGACTTGAGAATCCTCCGACCCATATTTTCACACCGGAAGTTGGAAGAGCAACACTCACTTCTTTAGCGTATAAAGGCAAAGGAAAATACAGGCTTGTTCTCGCTATGGGAGATATGCTCCCTAAGTCTGACCTAAAAGGTGTTGAGATGCCTTATTTCTTCTGGAGGCCTGACGCAGGGATTGAAGCTTGTGTAGAGGGTTGGCTCAAAAACGGAGGCACCCACCATGAAGTTATTAACCTTGGTGATGTCAAACGCCGCTGGCAGATGCTTTGCAATATGCTGGATATCGAGTATGTAGAGATTTAGGGAGAGATGCATGGCAGAACTTTTCGGTGGAGAATACACAAAATCCAAATTGTATAAAAATGCCGTGAATATTGGGCAGCTTGCTTCAATTGACGAAATTGAGTTGAAAGACGGTAGAGCAAACGGCATGAAGGTTTTTCGAGTCCGCTCGACCAACGGACTTGCATTTGACCTCTTGCCTAGCAAGTGCATGGATATCGCTGCGTTATCTTATAAAGGTGTAAACATATCGCTTCTCACAAGGAACGGAGTATGCTCCCCCGAAAATATGTTTCCCGTGAATGGTGAATTTGAACGATATTTTAGCGGAGGCATGCTTTGGACATGCGGGCTTAAAAACTGCGGACCGAATTATCACGACAAGGGTTCGCAATTTCACCATTATCACGGGAGAATTGGAACACTGCCCGCCGAACAGTCGTGGAAAAAAAGTTATTTTGATGGAGACGAATATATTCTATCCGCCGGATCAGTGTTGAGAGATACAACAATCGAGGGATATAATCTTGAGCTAGTCAGGGAGATAAAAACATCCCTTTCCAAACCAGAGATAACGATAATAGATTCAATAGAAAACCTGGACTGCAACGACACTGATTATCTATTGCTGTATCATTTTAATTTTGGATTTCCTTTTATCGATGAGAATCTCTGCATGTTTTTTCCCGAAGCTGAAAAACCGATGAAAGCAGGAAACGATGCCTCAGAAAAAATGATATCCGAATGGAATAAATTGTGCCCTCCCATAGACAATGGTGTTGAGAACTTATTTTTCCACACCCTCAAGCCTGACATTGATAAAACAGTAACAGTCAGACTCGAAAATCCAAAGATCGGAATTGGGGCATATATCAGATATGAAACCGAGTACTTGCCTTATCTTGTCGAATGGAAATGTATGAGAGCTGGAGAGTATGCACTAGGAATAGAGCCTGCCAACAATTTAATAGGTGGTATGCAAGCAGAGCGGAAAGCTGAACGTAGTAGAAAAATTGCTGCTGGAGAAAAACATATAATCAAGGTTAGGCTTGGGTTTGATACACTATAGAATAAACAAAGCATGAAAAACTAGGTTCGAGTTGAAAAATCTGCTTAATTTGATGCCTTGTAAAACCTGTAGTATTGCATACGCGAGAATTCATCTGAATTACCTCATGTTTTTAATGTGATTTTTTCTTTCACAAAAGATTTCTTCGCAAGGTAAAGATCGTATGAGAAAATATTATTATAAACAATTAAATGACGATGAAAACACGGTTTTGTTAGGTTTTCTGTCTAATGATGGTACTGCTCAGGAAGCCCGAATCTCATTGCGGTATGGCGCAAACCTCTACAGATATACTTATAAGGGATTTAACATCATTGACTATGATTCTGCGCTGTTGAAGGCCAGTGATTTTACGGGAACACCTGTACTTTATCCCACGCCAAACCGAGTTGAGAATGGTGTGTTTGTCTTTCACGGTAAAGCGTACGAACAGGTAAAGCGAGGACGGCGCGTACTTGAGCATGGTCTTGTGTATGACGAGGAATGGGATCTTGTAAAAGTACACGCCACAGAGAAAGAAGCTCTTCTCTCAGCCCAAATTACATGGACAAATGATAGCCCGCTGTTTAAGGCATTTCCTTTCCCGCATTCTCTGACACTGACCTTCCGCTTAATTGATGGCGCAATTGACATCAATTACGATATTTTCAATTATGGGTCAGAAGAGATACCCTTTGGCCTTGGGCTGCATCCATATTTTCAAAAACTTTCCGGCGAAGAAAAAACTGTAATTACTTTGCCGGTTGAATACGTGATGGAGGCAACCGAAGCATTGCTGCCTACTGGAAAAATATTACAGGTTTCAGGTACAGCTTTTGATCTCAATCTCCCGACCACTATCGGAAAACTTGATTTGGATCACGTATTTTTGCGGGCAGCAGATGATACACCAGCAACTATTCACTATTCTGAACAGGACTTAATAGTTAACATACACGCTACAAATGATTTTTCGCATTTTGTTATATATTCCCCTGCTGGCGCACCCTATTTTTGTATTGAAACCCAAACATGCTCTACCAATGCACACAATTTGTATCATCGCGGACTGCATGAAATCTCCGGACTGATGATGGCAGCACCTGGCGAGCATAAAACAGGCAGGGTACGGTATACAATATCTTCTGGTTGAACTAAAAATATTTTGTTTTCAATCAAGTTTTTTCTATGGTCGCAAGGATAGACCAGAGCGCAAATTCTTTTATCCCATGAAAATAAATTATTACTTTAATAATAAAAGCGATAGCTTAATGAATATAGATTAAGCTATCATCTTTTTGTTAGTTTTGTAATTTAGCCAGGTGGTTATTCACCCATTATCATCACTTCAGCCACTCTCTCTCTTTCGCGAACCTGATCCCAATCGATGAAGTAGATAAAGCCAAAGTCACCAAGACTGAGCTTGCCGTCTTCCAAAATGATGTTTTCACTGCGGCCAAAAAAAACCGAGCGAAGGTGCGCATCAGTATTCAAACTGTCTTTTTCAACTTCCCCGGGATTACCAAGGGCAAACTCAATATGTTTTGGCCCCGGATGATGGTACTGACCCTCTGTACGGCAAGTCGGAATTAGTTTTTCCATAATCTCGACAAGGTCAACCTGAAGATTCTCGCGACCAAAGAAATTGAGATCATGTGAACATTCCTGCACAATTACCGAACAAGTGGTATGGTGAGAATAAACAGTTACTAAACCATTTTTTATGCCAGAATCAGCAATATATTTTTTCACTTCAGCGGTGATGTCGTGAAAGTAAGGCATGTGATCTCGAGATTGTAGCTTGATTTTTTTAATAACAACTGCCATGTAATAGCCTCCAAAACTTATTGGTTAGTAAAATATTGAAAGATATTTATAAAATGTAGTTGACTAATTTCTTACATTTCTTTTATCTTTCTTTTATGGTATTATATATTAATCAAGCTAATCAGTCAATATTACTGTATGATATTCTAGGTTAATTAAAAAAGAACACATATGAAACAAGCATCGTGGGACGCCGCAAAACAAGCTTTTTCTATCGAGTCTAAAGCCATTTTAGAAGCTTTGGGCGCAATAGATAGGGTTGAGTTTGGTAAGGCAGTGGAAGTGCTTGCGAAAGCTGAGCGGATTGCATGCAGCGGATGTGGCCATTCGGGAATCGCGTGCAATCATTTTGCTCATCTGTTATGCTGCATTGAACGTCCTGCGCGTTTTCTATCACCCGCGGAAGCCGTGCACGGTGGTACAGGATTTTTACAAAAAGATGATGTGCTGGTCGTTGCTTCGCGTGGTGGAAAAACCGAGGAATTGCTGCCCATTAAACAGATAGCGAAAGAAAAAGGCGCAAAAATAATTGCGGTAACCGAAAACATACAGTCACCACTGGCGGTTAGCGCTGATATTATACTGTCCATGAAAGTGACACGCGAGTGCGATAAATACAATTGTCAGGGCACCACCAGCTTTGTTGTATTATCAGCAATTTTTGATGCGCTGCAAGCCTCCCTTATTGAAGAAATGGACTACAATAACGAAAGTTTTGCTCTTATTCATCCCGGTGGCGCAGTAGGCAAGAGGTTTTCCAAGGAACAGAAAAATCACAATACCAGGATTAACTACAATGACTAATAAAGGATTGAAAATTGATGGGCGCCGCAAACTAATAACTGAATTTGTTGCACAGAAAGGTAAAGTGCGAGTTTCAGAACTCAGCGAAGAATTCGGTACTACCGGTGTAACGATCAGAAGTGATTTGGCAGCGTTAGAAGCCTCTGGTTTCCTTAAAAGAGTACCCGGCGGAGCAATCCATAATGTAAATAACTTTTTTAACCTTAACTTCTTCCAGCGAAATCAACAAAATGCAAAGTTTAAGTTTGAAGTCGGTAAAACCGTATCCGAACTTGTGCACGATCGCGATACATTGTTCATAAATTCCGGGGCGACAACATACTACACTGCGGTAGCTCTGAAAAAATTCAAAAATCTGAGTATTGTAACAAATTCGGTTTCTATAGCAGTAGAACTAGGAGCACATCTGGGCTTTCGAGTAATATTGCTGGGGGGAAAATTAAATCCGCAGTATGCGTTTACATACGGAGCGGACGCGCTTGAACAACTTCGGCACTATAAAGCTGATGTAACTATATTGTCTATCGATGGCATACATCCCAAGGCTCGCTTTACCACCTATCACCAGGATGAAGCACCGATTGACCGTGAGATGATATTGCGTTCTCGCCGCTGCATTATTGCCGCAGACCACACAAAAATCGGACACGAGAGTTTCTTTAGTGTTGCTGATGTCCCAAGCACGGTGACAGTCGTCACTAACAAGTGTGTTGATCCAGATATATTATTAACATTCCGCGACAAAGGTTTCAACATAGTAACCTAAAATAATTATTTCACCGCACAATATTGGGCGCACGCTCTGATCTTTATATATTAATTGCTGTAGAATTCAAATTTGTGTTTTTCTATTCTGTTCATAAATTTATAAATAACTAAGGACAAACAATGGGTAATAAACCAAAAATCAGAACACCGTTTTTTGAGACCGGTGTAAAAAACTACATCTACGGTGATGCGGTGCTGGAATATGCAAAAGTGGTTGACGCAGCAGCCGCGAAATACGATATTGATGTTCTGTTTATTACGCCGTACACAGAAATCAGGAGAGTGTCAGAAAAAACAGAAAATCTTATTGTCATTGCGCCATATATGGATACACTGCGCCCGGGGCGCGGAATGGCAGATGTACTTCCCGAAGCAATCAAAGCCGCAGGAGCTAAGGGCGTTGTTGTAAACCACAGCGAACGTCCGATGTCACTTCCCGCAATCAGAAAAACCATCGACCGAGCTAATGAACTTGATCTGCTTACTTTCGCATGTGCTGATTCCATAGCCGAGGCAAAAGCTATCGCGCAGTTCCAGCCAGATATCATCAACCCAGAACCCACTGAACTCATCGGAAGCAGTGAAGCGAGCGATATGAGCTATGTTATTGAAACACTTAGAATAATCAAAGAGATATTCCCGGATATCCTGGTCGATCAGGCCGCCGGAATCACAAACGGACAACAACTATATGATTTCATCATGGTAGGCAATGATGCCGCTGGCGCAGCATCTGGTATTCTTACTGCTCCCGAACCATATGCAATGGTTGATGAGATGCTTCGTTATGTAAGAAAAGCCAAGGATGATTTAGAAAAGAAAAGGAAACATTGAGAGGTTTTTTATGAAAACAATCAGAGAAACATTTAAAGTTTCTTCTACAGGAATGAGACCTACATTCCACATGGTTACCGATAAGGTAAAGGATATTGTTACCCATTCTGAAGTAAAAAGCGGAATCTGCCTGGTCTTCTCTCGCCACACAACATGCGCGGTAATGATCGATGAAGATTCGTTTGACAAGGCTTATACCGGGCTTACCTATCTGCAACAAGACTTGACAGATGTTTTCGAAAATATTATCCCGACTTGTCGAAAAGAAGGTCAATATATGCATCCAGGTCCTGAGGCCACAGTGTTTGCCGCAGCACACGATGAGGACAAGCCGGGAACATTAAATACCGATGCGCATTTGAGATCTTCCATTATGGGAAGAAGCGAAACAATTCCGATTGTAGACGGCAAACTTGATCTTGGTGAATTTGGGCACATATACTTTGTCGACTTTGATCATACCCGTGCCCGAGAAAGACAAGTAACGGTACACATTATTGGTGAATAATTTGTTCCCATTAACTAATTTCAGCGATTGAGAAAAACTCAATCGCTTTTTTTGTTTTCTACCCTATTTTACTCTATGTTGAGACCGCTTTCGCTGAAAACACCAGTGTTCCGATGATCAGCGCAACTAAAAATAATTCACACGAAGGGAGATCTCCTCCTCGACCAATCCGATCATAGGCATCCCAACCAGGAATCCCACAACATCCTGTTCCGCAGACAGGGGCAGAACTATCTAATGATTTAATTTTCTTTCTCGCCCAATTTTGTACGAATAAAAACTGCAGGTGCGATGCCAGTTATCCATACACCGATCAAAACATAGCGAAAATACCGCAAACTGAAACTTAATAGATCTCCGTTTCTCGGGAAAACACCTCCCAGGCCTTTCCAGATCAGCAATATGCCCGCCAAACCAATTATGAAACGGAGAACATGCTTCAATAATGGTCCCGCGTTAGCTCTATAGCCACCCTTCTCTTTCACCCATATACCGCCTGCTAATAAACCAAATAAGGCAGCCGTCGCTGTAACCAATCCATCAATGGCAAAGGGAGAAATTTCCTCTCCTGGATGAGCGATGTGTGCATTTTGAATCCATTCACTCGGAAGGGGAATGCCCTGGAAAATATCCACAATAAGAAATCCCAACAAGGTCAGGGCAATTGAAATGCCAAATACAAGCAGTATGCGGACGATGATCTTCTGACGCTGAAAATATTCTGTGGTTCTCTCCTCAAATTCCATGAAAATCCACAGGGTGAAAACTCCCACCAGAAGACCCAGAAGAATATCTGTAATAGAGTGAACACCCAGATATAAGCGTGATAACGCAACCATTATTATCGTGAAAATAATTAAAAACCTAAACCATTTTCGCTTTGTGGAGGCCGCCATCAGACCAAATACGGAGGCAGCGTTTTGAGAATGGCCAGAAGGCAGCCCAAAACTTCCCGTTGGGGCGGCTAAATCCTTGATTTTGGATGAAACCCAGTATGGGCGCGGCTGATGAAAGCCAATTTTTAAGATAAAGTTTAAACTACCGCTCAACATCAACATAACACCCAACCGCAGGCCAAGCTCATAATCCACTGACCAGACCAATAATGGCATAATCAGCAAATAAAATTCTTCATCCCCTAAAAAGGTAAAGAATTTCATTACCGGCGCCAACCAGGCGAGCTGTGTCTGTAGAAAATTGATGATATTTATACTAATTTGAAGTAAATTTTCCAACATAGAATTCTCCTTGCCTTAGCCGCCACGACTTGATATCTGCTTCTTTTTTTGCCTGAATATCCACCACTTCTTGCAATAGAATTTTTACAAAAACGGATCCTCCAGCGGTGTGTCGTCCGCTGGATAGTGTAGATAGGGATAATTCAGGTCTATAACTATACGTAACGGATGATGAGCGGCACAATAATGCCGGTGAGCGCCAGACAGATTATTACTCCTGTGAAGAGCAGATAACGTTTTCCATACCCCGCCATCAGTGATTCGTTGTAGTACTTGGCAACATCATTATCCTGATACATATCAAGCAAACCGCGTATCAACTTCTCCCGGTTTTTCTTTCCGAAGTTCAGCGCTGTAACAGCGATGCTATTGATCAATAAGCTCATGATGATGAGGACCACCAGGATCAGATCATTTGATGGATTTGCGTTAGCTGATGCTGCCTCTCCTGCCACACCTGAGTTGATACCCATCACGACAAGATTGAATACTATCGCTGTCACTACGAAAATCGTATCCGTACGGGCGTTCTGCTGCAGTTCGCTGGCAATATGTTCATGCACCTGTTTTAACATCATGTCCTCCTTTTGCTTGCTTATACATATTAATAGATCAGATGCTCCATTTTTATTATAAGGATGTTTTAATGAGAAATCATATGCCCTGCTGTTTTTATATATTTAAGAAATATGGGCATCCTTACTCAATTATATCAATGCGGTATTCTCACATTTCTTTTTTTGATGCTATATTGTGAATTGCAGGAGATCGCTTCGTCACCCTGTTCCTCGCGATGACAAAAGGACAAGTGTCATTGCGAGCATCCTCATGATATGTGGCAATCTCCCTGGCAGCCTTCCTCTAGCGCTTCTTCCTGTTCCCCCGCCCCGGCTTACGCGTCACAACCCGTTTCTGCCGCTCGCGGTCTGCCTTCCGCCGCTCGGCTAACAGCGCGCGGAAATCCTCGTCGTGGTTGCGCCACGTGTTAATCGTTTTCCGGCTCACTCGCGCACGCTTCGCGATCTCCCTATCCGATAATCCAACCAGAACAAGATCAATAGCTAATTTTTGCTTCGTGTTTAAACGTTGTTTAGTCATTTATGATTCCTCCAGGCGAATCCGATAACTCCTTAGGAAAGGAGTTTGAGGACACCTGATCGCCAGCGCCACCAAGGCGGATGCGGGGCAGGTGACAAGCCATCTCCTGCTTGCCGCTCATGTCCCTATCTTCTTTTCTCATCGTCCTGCTCTTTCACTTATCTATCCCCCTATAACAGAACATTAGTTCATTTTTTTACAACCTGTTAAAAGGTGAGGGTTTGGTTCATTCACGGAACGAATCAAGCGGGCAAATCGTCAAACTGTCGCCTTCTGTCAAGTATTCTATCCCCCACCTCCCCACACGCCCCCTATCTTTTCCTCGATCTTTTTTTCAAAAATCTCAATAAGGCTTTTTTAGCATCAAGGAAATTTTATTCTTCTTCAGTTTTAGCTACTATTGCCTTTTGTTATTCAATTGATGGGATATACACCTTTATACGGTAAACATCATTCCTGTTTAGTCCAGATACTCCAGCTTGAACGTTTACTTTCCCCAACTCCACCGCTACCCCAGGTCGCCGGTAAGATAAATAAAATTTCCCCTGCAGCAGTATCTACCTCAACTCAATTATTGAATAATTCTACAATTATATATATAATAATATTAATGCAATTCACCTTCTTGCTAAGGTTGGGTTTTTTGTTCACGTTGATTTCATTCGTGCTTTTATTCAGGTTGTATCTCATCATTTACAAAATCATTATAAATAATGTTGTTCTTTTAAATAAATTAAATATTCGACGATTCAGCTGACAATTCTTTATACCCATCTTTAATAAATAGAGACAAGGAGAGAAATAATGAGTTCAGATAAATTCCTTCCCAATTTAACTTCTAGAACAATACATACATGGCTGACTCAAATAGACTCGGATTGTTTTTTCAAGGCGCATTCCGATCTCGAGGATTCCGATTATCCTCTGGGTGATTTATGCAAAAGGGATAATGAATTAAATGATCGGATTAACAGTATAGAAGAGGCGATAAAAAATGGGGAGTTCAAGAAAATGAGTTCGTATTGGAAGAAGCAGCTGTGTGATTATAAGAAAGAGCGCCGCCAGATCAAAGCTGCCCTGCTTGCAGAAATTATTAATCATAACCGGATAATCATGCAAAATATTAACCCGGATCTCAATTCACAGGATTTAAATAAAATTGAACAGGGCGCAGGCAAACTTGCAAAGATTTTTAGCGACCCAACTGGATATAAAGATTCTGCTTTAGTTGATGGATTAAATTCAGCTTCCGACGCGATTAAAGCAGTGAAAATTAATATACAGGAGAATGTTTCTGCGCAGAATAGGGTTGAATTGATTAAGATCACCTTTGATCTGGCAACTCGCTACATCCCGCTTCCAGATGGTATTTCCAATTTCGGGGGTTTCATAAAATTCTACAGCGAATCGATGAACGTCATTTCTAAAAAGATTGGTGAGGTTGAAAAAATTCTTAATAATAAAAGGATAAACGAAATATACAGCAAATTTAAAAACTTGGGTGTTGGCGGATTAAAACATTGGGGTAGATTCACAAAAGAAGGTGACGCAAGTGCTGAGGAGAATATTACTGCATTAAAAAAAGACTACAAGGGTTACGAAAATTATGTTGAACTCGCCGCAAAAAAGTACCTTCTCGAATTATACAAATCAAGAAGCGCCAACTTTCTAAAAAAATTCATTATCGATGATGTTTTTGAGAAGAAAATCAATCGATTTGCGTCAGATGAGTATTGCCTTGAATTAGAATATCAGAGCCGTGTTGGCAATAGCTTAAAGACCTATAAAAAAGAGGTGCCGTCAGAGAAATACATTGAAGAGGTCTTGAAAAACCAGAATAAATTAATTGGAGAAATTAAACATAAAACTTTTCGTACTGATTCAGCAAATATCCGAGAATTCAATAGAGATAGAGACAAACTCCTCAAGGGGAATATAGGATTTAATAATTGGCTTGAAAAAAATAATAAAAGGACTTTCGGGGATAGGATTTGGGCTTATACCAATTTACATATTGAAGCAAATATTAAATGTAAAAAATTGACAGAAGACCTCAAATATTGGCAGGAGAAATGCAAACAAACGCTTCAAAAACGGAATAAAAATTTAAAAAACGAAATTAGCGAAACCAAAAAGCTGATTGATGATTTAGAAGAAGAGTTTCTTCAAACAGCTGACAGGATTGATAGTCGATCGATAGATGAGGACCTGAATAACCTCAGGCCTCTGGAAAGTGATCGAAAAAAACTCTTTAGTATTTCAAAACGGAAAGAAAAGCTCCTACAAAAATTAGAGAAAGCACAGAAAGAATTGGAGGTTGTTCCAGAAGACTGCCAGATAGCAAAAGACTATCAGGCAAAAAAGGAGCGGTTTTGCAATATTGTCAAAAAAACATATGATAATTGGCAAACTGACCGAATGGTAATTTGTGCGAAAGGATTAGATATAAGCATCCAAAGCCTGGCAAAATCGATAGAAAATATTGCCAGTGCAAAACACGAAATTAATGCGCTTTGGAAAAAATATAAGGGTAAAAATCAGGCAGATTTTAAAAAATATAACAATCAAAAATTAAAAGAACTGTCCATTGCCTTATTAAATAAAGCGGAAAATATTAAAGAGCTTATCAGCAGAGTACAGTATACCGAGAGGATAAGACCCCCTCTAAAAATTTACAAGTCATTTAAAGATAATTGTTTAATGACCGATGATATTCCAAACGAATTGAAAAG
>Ga0255398_1034_pt2 | contig 17254 bp, 11 predicted proteins | sample ANMaggSeSYBR01K3_FD_182119 | JGI IMG/M metagenome (GOLD analysis project Ga0255398, IMG submission 182119) | Sediment cell enrichment communities from methane seep in Santa Monica Basin, California, United Staets - ANME aggregate JGI... | ecosystem: Environmental > Aquatic > Marine > Cold seeps >...
GCATAGTAGTATCCCTAACGGGATAGCGCCGAAGGTTTCGCCGGGCCTTTTATAAAAATGGGCAAAAGCATACAAGGTACAGTTTACGGCAATGGCTGCCCAGGGTCCCATCACCGTAAGGGAAGCATACAGCAGGAATCCCCTGAAAAGGAATTCATAAGCGATCAGGAAAATAATCCAGCTGAATCCACTGAGGGCCAGGATCCCGGGTGTCCACGCTTTGATCTTCATCTGTGGATAGAGCGCCAGGTTCCCGGGCGTTGAAGCGCTAAAATACCCTGCCAAAAAAATCAACGGAATGAGCAGGTATGACCACCAGGGTGGAGGCGCCTCAAAGGAAAAACCCAGACCATAGCCCGGAAGGGGCTCTCTGAATAGCAGCACGATTAGTCCCGCAGGCAGCATGCCCAGAAATAGCAGACCCCAGGTTCGTTGAAGCAGCACTTGTTTGATGTGGATATCCAGACCTGGATTAATTTTCCAGAACCTGCCGGACAGGGAATCGTTCCTGGCCAGGAAGTAATAACAAGCAAAACCCACAACACTCCAAATTACTGTGATAATGAAATGCGAGTATTCCGGATTCCAGGAAAAATCAACCATGGAGAGGATCAGTTGGCATCCGGATTTTTTGACATGTCATTTACCATCTCTGTTACTGTACGGAAGTCGATTTTCCCTGTCGCCATCATGGGCAGGTCCTCTATGACGAAGAATTGCCTGGGCAGTGCAATGTTAGGCAATTCCTTTCCCATTTTCCGGAGGATGGCGATCTTATTAATTTCTTCAGAGATTGCTGCAACGATGGTGGCTCCCTTTATTTCGTCAGGGATCTCTACAATGCAGCAGGTAACTCCTTCAGGAAGGAATTGTTCCATCACATTTTCAACCCTGACCAGGGAAACCATCTCACCACCGATCTTTACAAAACGCTTGAACCTTCCGGAATGCCAGAGGTAACCGTCTTCATCCAGGTAGCCCATGTCACCGGTATTGTACCATCCATCCACAATAGCTGCTGCTGTAAGCTCCGGATCACCCAGGTAGCCTTTCATGACCAGGTCCCCTTTCACCAGGATCTTACCAACTTCACCTGTTTTGCATTCTACGCCGGTCTCCAGGTGTTCAATTCTCACACTCACGTTGGGGATTACTTTACCAGTGCTTCCAGGCCGGTTGAATTCATGTGAATTGACCGATATCACCGGAGAGGTTTCGGTGGCTCCGTATCCCTCAAGAAGTGTAACGCCATGTTTTTTCATAAAGCCTTCCCGCAATGCATCCGGACACTTATCTGCACCAGCCACCATAAGACGCAGTGATTTATAATCACCAGGTTCCGATTTTTGAAGGTAACCCCAGAAAAAGCTGGGAGTTCCCACCATGACTGTAGGTTTTTCTTCTCTGGCAATGTCACTGATGGTCTGGAATTCAGTGGGATTTGCATAGGTGATCATGGTCATCCCGTAGTAAAATGATACCCAGAGGTTGACGGTCAGTCCAAAGATGTGAAAAAACACAAGGTTGGCAAGTATAGAATCTTCTTCAGTTATATGTACATAATCTCCGAAGGACTTAATGTTGGCAGCAATGTTGCGGTGGGTCAGCTGCACTACCTTTGGATCCTTTTCACTTCCGCTGGTGAACAGGATGGCGATGTTATCATCCTCATGTCCTTTATGAATGCTATTGAGAATCATCGATACGGGAAGCTTTGTTCTCAAAGCCGCTTTCAGTTTTTCGCCCGTGGTGACACTTTTCATGATATCTTCAATCAGAATCATCCCATCAATCATCGGACAATTAATCTTCTCAAGCAGCGCTTTTGAAGTGATGATGGTTTTTAAATTGCATTTCTCCTGGGCGTATTTTGCATTTTGTTCAGCACCTGTTGAGTAGTTGATCATTACCGGGACCCTGCCGCTCATCAGTGCTCCCACTGAGGCCAGGGCACATCCGGCTGAAGTGGGGATCATAATACCGATGTATCCTTCATCGTATTTCTTGAATTTCTTTGATAGGATCAGGGCCCCGATAAGTGCTCTACCGTAAGTGACATCACTCCCGGTGGTTTTGTCTTTGATGGCAAGCTTCTTTGAATGCTTTTTTGCCATCTTTACGAACTGTTGATGAAGTAGCATAGTGGTAAAATATTTAAATTAAAAAGGGTATTTTAGTTAGATAAATATAAGCATTTGATTCATTCAAGAAATTATGACCTCATCTATTCACTTTCTCAATGAGGAGTACCAGGATCATTTCCTGAAAAACAGAGGGCAGGTGAAAGAGCAATTTAAGCTCCTTGAGAAGTACCTTGTTGAGAACAAATGTACTTTCAAGGGTGAAGCCATGCCCACCCTGCTGAAACCTAATTTTATTTCACAGAGACAATCAGCCCTCCTGAAGTATAGTGTGGAAAGAATGAGCAGGGCGCTTACAAAGGTTATAACTCTCTATTTGTCCGAGAACCGGGTAAAAAAGATCATGGGTTTTTCGGAAAAAGAAAACGAACTTTTAGATATTGATCCTGGATATGGCAATCCGCTGGTGGTATCCCGACTGGATGCATTCATGAATGGGGAATCTTTAAAATTTCTTGAATTTAACTGTGATTCACCTGCCGGGATCGCGTATTCAGATATCCAGGATGAGGGATTCCGGGAGTTATTAGGGATGTACCCGTTTCTGAAAAAATACAATATTGAATATCTCAACAGACAACATATGTTGCTATCCTCGCTGCTGGATTGTTATGCTGAGTTCCGGATTACGCATCAGCAGTTGCCGGAAATACCAGTGGTTGCCATTGTGGATTGGACCGATGTATCCACTTATTCGGAGTTTGAGCTACATCAGCAGTATTTCAGGGATCATGGAATTGAAACCATAATTGCCACTCCACAGGAATTCTCCATTCGGAATGGTAAAGCCCTGGTAGGCGGACAGGAAGTGCATCTTATTTACAAACGGGTTATTACCAGGGAGTTGGTGGCCCGTTGGGAGCAGGTGGGGACTTTTGTGGAGGCGATTCGGGAAGGGTTGGTTTGCTGCTGTAACTCATTTCGCTCTTTTATTGTGGGAAATAAAAAAGTATTATCAGTGATCACCGATCAACGCTTCAACTCTATATTTACCGAGGCGGAGAAGCAATTAATCAAAGATACCATTCCATGGACCCGTGTGTTGGCCGACTCCACGGTAAATTTCTATGGAAAAGAAGTAAAATTGAAATCATTTGTACCTGAGCACAAAGACTTGCTGGTTTTGAAACCCAGCAATAAGTATGGAGGTAAAGATGTGTATATCGGACAGGAAACTCCTCAGTCTACCTGGGAAGAGATCATGAATAAACACATAGAAAATGAAATCTGGGTTGTTCAGGAGTTTGTGGATATACCCACAGATCTGTATCCGGAGATATCCGACTCGGTTAGGTTTAAATCGAAATATGTAAATATCAATCCATATGCCCTCAATGGCAACTACAGCGGCACCATTACCAGGGTGTCTGACAGTCAGGTGATTAATGTAAGTGCCGGCGGAGGGTTGGTTCCTACACTAACAGCAAGTCGGGTGACTCCTGATCCCGACTAAATAAGATATGTCTGCATTGAAGAAATACTCCCTGGAGGAGATCGGACAGTGTCTGACGGAAAGAAAATTTCCAATCTCTGGCATCACCCGCTTGGGCTCCACCGAGTTTCACTTTCGCAAACCGGCCAACTACCTGGGTGTGGCTCTTCATAATGGAATCCGGGTAAGGCCTGAATTGCTTGAAGCGCTTAAAGTTGGACAGGAAGAGAGATTTCGGGAAGAGGATCCCTATACAGACTATTTCGTGAATGACTTTCCGCTTCAGCTGATTGCCCGTGATTCCAGGTTTGAATATGATCTGAACTGGGAGATTGAAAAATGCATTTATCCCGCTGTGGAAAAGAAATGGGGCTTTCAGGTCTGGAATCGTCCCCTGAACCATAGTGAAGTAGAAACGACGTACCTTAAATACAGAGAATTCCATACACTTCTTGATTTACTTATAGGGTATATCATAGAAAATCAAGGTTCTGTCGTGTTATTCGATATTCACTCGTACTGTTACCAGCGGGAAGTGCGAACGGATTGGTGGGTGGATATGAAACCGGAAATTAACCTTGGGACCATGTACATTAACCGGGCATACTTTTCACCACTTATCGATCTTTTCATGGTGGGTGTATCTGGAATCACGTTGGATGGCCATACCCTCCGTGTGGCTGAAAATGAAGTATTTCCCGGGGGTTACCTCACAAGGAAATATGCAAAATCCCACATTCAGCAGGTACTGGTTCTTGCCATTGAGTACAAAAAGATCTTTATGGATGAGTGGACTGGAGAGCTTTACCCTCGAAAGCTGGAGATGCTCAAGGAGAACTTATTATTAACAAAGGATAGAATTGTACGTACAAAGTTTTAAGACTCTTTCTTATATTTAACCGTGCGGAGGTGAATAAATTATCTATGAGGTAGATGTATATGAAGCGGTTACTTCCCATATTGCTGATTCTGATAGGATCATACCTTGCTGGTCAGGACACTGGATTGGTCACAGGTACTGTGACTGATGCCGGGAGTGAAGATCCTATGGTTGCGGTGAACATCAGCGCCGACCGCCGGTCCGGAACCATTTCCGGTCAGGATGGGGAATTTTCCCTGACCCTTACTCAAGGAGATCACATCATTGAGTTTTATTATGTGGGATACGAGGTTGTGAAAAGGGAGGTCACGCTATCCGCAGGGGAAACCATCAGGACTGAAGTGCAAATGACTGTGAGCAGCAGGTTATTGGATGAGGTGGTGGTTAGTGCTGGAAAATATGAACAGAAGCTTTCGGATGTAACGGTCTCGATGGAGGTGTTGAAACCACACCAGTTGTCCAATCAAAACATTACCTCACTGGACATGATCCTGGAAAAGACCTCTGGGATCAGCATCCTGGACGGACAACCCAGCATCAGGGGAGGCAGTGGATTCAGTTATGGCGTTGGAAGCCGGGTATTGATGCTGGTGGATGATCTTCCCATGATCTCGGGTGATGCAGGGGATATAAAATGGAACTATATGCCCGTGGAAAACCTGAATCAGATAGAAGTGATCAAAGGTGCCTCCTCGGTGCTGTATGGCTCATCAGCACTGAATGGGGCGATCAACCTGCGCACCCGGTTCCCGGGAAATGATCCAAAGACAGAAGTGACCCTGTTTGGAGGAGCTTTTATGAATCCCAAGAGGGGAGAATTGATCTGGTGGGACCGGCAACCACTTTTTGCCGGGGTGTCATTTTCGCATCTGCGTAAGACCGGGAACCTGGACCTTTCTGTAGGTGGAAATTATTTCAAGGATGAGGGTTACCGGGAATATGATTATGAACACAGGATCAGGGGAAACCTGGCATTGAGATACCGCTTCAAAAAGGTTCCGGGACTCACTGTGGGGATCTCCACAAGTGCCATGTATATTGACCAATCTGATTTTCTTCTCTGGCAGGATGCCGATTCCGGTGCCTATCGGCAGAATCTTGAAACCCGCGCTCCACTGACAGGACACAGGTATAACATCGATCCTTACGTGGAATATTTTAACCCCGCTGGTAACAAACACTCTTTGAAAACCAGGCTTTACAGTGTGGGGAACGCAACCGTGAGTATTGATAAAAGCAGCTATACAAAATTATGGTATGGAGAGTACAGATATCTAAAAAAGTATGGACACAGAACTTACTGGACCAGTGGTCTCTCCTTTTCGCGCAATACGGTTCTGGCCAACCTGTATGAGAATCACATGGGTTCCAATACAGCGGTCTACTCCCAATTAGATGCCCGTGTGTTTAACCGGCTCAAGGTTTCCACCGGCATTCGGTGGGAACTAAACACTCTGAATGGAGACCTTTACTACTCGGTACCGGTACTGCGTGCCGGATTGAATTTCCAGGCATGGAAAGCTACTTTCCTGAGGGTTTCGTTCGGTCAGGGTTACCGTTTTCCTTCTGTGGCAGAGAAATTTGCAGATGCCTCTGTTGGAGGATTAAAGATTTTTCCGAATCCTGACCTGGAACCTGAAAGGGGGTGGAGTGCCGAGATTGGTTTGAAGCAGGGATTCACCATTGGGAATTGGCTGGGATTTGCAGATCTGGCTCTGTTCTGGACCGATTATAAAAATATGATCGAGTATACATTTGGAGCATATCCTCCCGATTCTGTTGATATCCCCACCATCGATGATATTGGATTTAAAGCGCTCAATATTGGGACTGCCAGGATCACCGGTGCGGAGTTTTCAGTGAACGGTGCGGGCCGGATAGGTCCGGTCAACTTTCAGGTCATGGGAGGGTATACATTTATGAATCCGGTCGATCCCGAAATTTTAACAGAAGAAGGCAAGGGTGAGGACGAGGCTTATATCCTCAAATACCGGCGGCGTCACCTGGTCAAAATGGACATCGAGATGGAGGTTTGGAAGCTTTTTGCAGGAGTCAACGTGCAATACAATTCCAGGATGATCAACGTGGATGAAGTTTTTATCCATCCTCTGATTGGAAATCTGTTGCAGCCAGGTTTTCCCGATTACTGGTTGGAACACAGAACGGGATATACCCTGTTTGATTTCAGACTGGGGTGGAACATTTCACCCATGTTCAGGGTAAACACCATACTAAGGAACGCCTTCAACGTGGAATACCTGGGAAGACCCGGAGATATCGGCCCCCCACGTAATATTACCCTTCAGGTGAAACTCACCTTCTAATCCTTATCTGGATTTGATGAATTTCCCTGTATAAAACCTGGAGCTGTTAGTTACCCTGTAAAAGTAAGTGCCTGGCAGCAACCCGCTACCGTTAAAACGGAAGTAGTGTTCTCCAGGAGGGGATCCCTGCATTTCCTCGTGCATCAATTCACCCAGGATATTGTAAACCTGCAGTTGAATACGATCATCAAACGGGGTGAAAAACCCCAGCCTGGTAACATCTGAAAACGGATTGGGAACATTGAGGAGAACCCGGAACTCATAAACCTGGTATGGGTCAATCCCTGAGGGTCCCAAGACGGTCATTACCACCGAGGTGTCATCTACGATCTGGCCGGCTGAAATGGGACCAGTTCCAAGATCGATAAAGGGTGTGACATGGATGCTGAGTGGAAAATCTCCCGCTTCTGTGGGTGTGCCCGTAATCTGGATGCAATATGCCGTATCGGGATAGAATTGTGCAGCATTGGGATAATAGTCAATTCCCGGTGGAAGGTTTAGTACCGAATCAACCACAATGTATACCACCTCAATTACGTTTCCCAAATATTCAAAGGAACCAGGAGGGATCACAGTAATGGCTTCATCATAGGCGACATTCACAGTTGCATCGGTAAGTTCACGGGGACAGATCTCTCCCGGAAGACCAGTATCTTTACAGGCTGTATCGGGTTCGCACTGCGCGGAAATCTCCATTCCCGCAAAGACTGAAATGGTAAGGATGGTAAGCACCCGGAATGTTTTTTTCATGGCTATAGAATTTTAATATTACAAATATAGCAGCAATTACAGCCAATGTCAATTTTTAAATAACACAATTAATTTAATGTCATTCTAAAATCAAATTCCATATCTTTGATCCTGTTTTAAACTAAACACCTAAAATATAGAGTTATGAGCAAAATATTTGAACTTTTCTGGGTTCTTCCGCTTGCTGCAGTTGTGGCGCTTGTTTTCGCGTGGTACTTCTTTAAAAACATGATGAAGAATTCTGAGGGAACCGACCGCATGAAAGAGATTGCACAGTATGTACGTGAAGGCGCTATGGCTTATATCACACGCCAGTACAGGGTTGTGGGAATGGTATTTGGTGTATTGCTGATTATTCTGATTTTCCTGGCCTACATGGGTGTTCAGAATCCCTTTGTACCTGTAGCATTTCTAACCGGTGGTTTCTTTTCCGGACTCTGCGGGTTCCTGGGTATGAAGACGGCTACATTTGCTTCTGCCAGGACTGCACAGGGCGCATCTGTATCCCTGAACAGGGGTCTGCAGGTTGCGTTCCGCAGTGGTGCGGTGATGGGTTTGATTGTTGTTGGTTTCGGCCTGCTGGATATTACCGGCTGGTTCTGGATCCTGCATGAGGTTGTTTTTACTCCCGAAAACATGGAAACCGGATTGTCCTGGGGAGGGCTTACTTTTGTACATGAAGGAACCACTGAAAAGCAGAAGCTTGTAGAGATCACTGCTACCATGCTCACATTTGGGATGGGAGCTTCCACCCAGGCATTATTTGCCCGTGTAGGCGGTGGTATCTATACCAAAGCTGCTGATGTGGGTGCTGACCTGGTTGGTAAAGTTGAAGCCGGAATTCCCGAAGATGATCCACGTAATCCGGCTACAATAGCCGACAATGTAGGTGATAACGTAGGTGATGTGGCTGGAATGGGTGCAGACCTTTACGAATCTTATTGTGGTTCCATCCTGGCTACTGCTGCTCTTGGAGCCGCTCTACCCGGACTCGCAGGTACCGAACAGGTGATGGCTATAGTAGCTCCGATGATTGTTGCTGGTATAGGCATCATCCTCTCCATTGCAGGGATCTTTATGGTTCGGGCCAAAGAGTCGGCCACACAAAAGAACCTTCTCAATGCACTGTTACTGGGAACAGGAGGCAGTTCGGTTCTTATACTTGGTGCCATGGCCCTCATGGCTTCTGCCGGCTGGGTTAGCTGGGGTATTTTCGGCGCCGTTGTGGCCGGTTTGGTTGCCGGTGTAGTGATTGGACAGGGAACAGAGTACTTTACTTCAGATGAGTATAAGCCAACCAGGGGAATTGCAGCTCAGACTAAACAGGGACCTGCTACCACCATCATTGATGGTATTGCAATAGGCATGTATTCCACATGGATACCTGTTCTCACCATCGTTTTGGGCATCATTGCTGCTTATGGATTCTCAGGCGGATTCCAGGATTTTGCGAAAGGTGTTTACGGAATTGGTTTTGCTGCAGTTGGCATGCTCTCTACACTGGGGATCACCCTGGCAACGGATGCATTCGGACCCATTGCCGATAACGCAGGTGGAAACGCAGAAATGGCAGAGCTCCCGGCTGAGGTACGTGAAAGGACTGACGCATTGGATATGCTTGGAAATACCACTGCGGCCACCGGTAAAGGATTTGCCATTGGTTCGGCTGCACTTACAGCCATGGCACTACTTGCTGCCTATATGGAAGAGGTAAGACTCTGGCTGGGGAAAATTGCTGATAAAAGCATAGAAGGGTTCAAGCAGGTTGGAGAGACATTGTTCTATACAGAGAATGCTCCTGCAGCAGTGGATGGACTCAATGCTGTTCAGTTAAGCTCTGCAAGTATACAAGACTTTGTGGGAGCCTATGACCTCTCCATTTTCAATCCCATATTACTGGGAGGTATTTTCATGGGTGCAATGATGGCATTTGTATTCTGTGCAATGACCATGAAGGCTGTGGGTCGTGCTGCAGGTGCCATGGTAGAAGAAGTGCGCAGGCAGTTCCGGGAAATTCCCGGCATCCTGGAAGGGAAAGCCACTCCTGAATATGCAAAATGTGTGGAGATATCTACCAGAGGTGCACAGCGTGAGATGATCCTTCCGTCATTGCTCGCTATCATTGTTCCTGTGGTTATCGGGATCATTTTCGGTGTAGCTGGAGTAGTTGGCCTGCTGGTTGGTGGACTCACCACCGGTTTTACCCTGGCTGTGATGCTTAACAATGCCGGGGGTGCCTGGGACAATGCGAAGAAATTCATTGAAAAGGGCAACTACGGTGGGAAAGGAAGTGAAGCACACAAAGCTGGTGTTGTGGGTGATACCGTTGGTGATCCATTCAAAGACACTTCAGGTCCTTCACTGAACATCCTGATCAAACTGATGACCATGGTGTCTGTTGTAATGGCAGGACTCACGGTCACCATTGGATTATTCAGCTAAGGTATGTCTGTGAAGCGTGTTTTTTATCAATATTTTGTTGAATAAGTGTGCAGAATATGTGATATTGCTTAGCTGGTACTATTGAACTCTATATTGTCGGCGGCAATATAAAAATCTTCTATGCCTATAATCAGTTTCAACGAAACGGATTTAAGCGAGGTCTGAACTATACCGAAAATGTTAGAGTTTGATGATTTCGCCCTGGTCATTGAAGAATTTCTTGAGTTGAAGTTCCTCCCCGTCAAACACAGCATAGGTGAAATTGCCGATCCAGTCACCCAGACAGATTACCCTGCTATGTTCTCCGATCCGGATATCGTATGGGATATGGCGGTGACCGAAAATAAAATATTCAATACCTGGATCATCCTTTAATTTTTGCATGGCATATTGAACCTGGTGCTCTTTTTCCACTCCTTTGAAAGCACCAACGGATCCCTTGTTCGTCCGGCTTTTCCTGGACCACCAGTGTGCAAAAGCTATTGATCCGTTGGGATGGAGCCGGGCATAAAGCCATTGCATGATCCGGTTCTTAAAAATCTCCTGAAGCATTCTGTAAATCCGGTCGCCCCGGTATAAGCCATCCCCATGCCCAAGCAGGAAAAGGTGGTTGTTCCAGGACCTTGTCAATGGCTTTCGATGCACACTGAGTCCAATCTCCTGGGGCAGGTAGTTGAAGATCCATACGTCGTGGTTACCGGTAAACAGATGGATATCCACTCCTTCATCACTTAATGTGGCCAATTTCCCCAGGAACCTGGTGAATCCCCTTGGCACTACTTTCTTATATTCAAACCAGTAATCAAACACATCCCCCAATAACCATAGTTCTTTGGCATCTTCCCGGATTTCATCCAGCCATTGAATAAAAAACTGTTCGCGATGACGGCTTTCCTCCAAGGGATGCATGCCCAGGTGGAGGTCAGATGCAAAATATATGCGGGTTCTTTCAGGCATAGGTGATCTACAGGAGATTGTCAAGCCAGGTTTCAAGGGTTTTTCCATACAGGTTCTTGGCCACTATATCACCCTCCCTGTTAATCAGGAAGGTTGAGGGTAGCCCGGTCACATTGTACAGAACAGTTGCCCTTGAGTCGGGGTAGGAGAGTTCTGAAACATTGATCCAGCTGAACTCGTTGAAATCGAGGGCATTCATCCACTGGATTTTGTTGTTATCCAGCGAGATGGCATAAATCTCAAATCCATCGTCACCATACCGGCCATAGGTGGATTGTAATTGCAGCAGCGATTGGATGCTTGCCTCATTACCCGAAGCCCAGAAGACTACCAGGATAACTTTCCCCTTCAATGAGGATAGTATGATATCATTCCCGTCCCTGTCGGGAATGGTAAGATCCAGCAATCCTAACTCATCCCCGGCCATGTTTAACAACGAATCCAAATGAAGCGACTCTCGGTACAGGACTTGCTTTGTTTCAATATCTGCGCGAAGTGATTTGGTGAGTGACGAATTGGGATGAACCGTCTCAAGTGAATCTGCCACCACTATAAAATACTGTAAATCGGTTTCATTTCCGAGGACAGGGTTCTCATCATCAAACTTCTGGTAGAGGGCATATACACTTGAAAGTGATGTCATGTTTTGTACCAGGTAACTGATTGTATAACGTTTTTGCCTGATGATCGATTGAGCATAGGCAGTGCGGATGATATCCATCTCCGGATTCTCAGGATCTTTAATAGATTCGGCCAGATTCAGAAGAGAGTCAAGTTCGGCCCTGGTTTTGTTCAGATGTTCCACCAGTAGCCTGATATTCTCAGACTCAGCTGATCCATCCACTGTGTATTTGATGCCGAATGATTCTGAAGTGGTTTTAACCGATACCCTGTCACCTGGAGAAAGAAGCAGGTTAAGGATACCTCCCTGCTCATTTTTAAGAATGTATAACTCCGGTTCCTCCGGTTTTGTGACAAAAGAAAAAACACCACCCTGTTTTATTTTTACTGTATCAATCGCCGTCGTTCGGTTTACATCCAGTCTCTCGAAGGTGATGTGCGAACCCTCACCTCCTTCAACAATACCATTGATTTTTACATTGTTCCTGCTGCAGGCAACTCCGGCAACAAGCAAAACAGAGATGAACACGTGTTGAATCCTCATTATAATCAGTTACTAAATATTATTTCAAGTCTTCCCATTAATTCGTCACCAGGCAAATCTGTCTCAACGATCCTGCCTTCAGGATCAATCAAAGTGGTGGAGGGTATTTCATCTACATGATAAAGATCGGCTACAATACTCTCCCAGCGCCTGAGGTCACTGACATGGTCCCATTCCAAACCATCTTCACTGATGGCCTCTACCCATACTTCCCTTACATCATCCAGTGAAACCTGCAAGATCTTAAAGGGATGCCCATGGTATCTCTCATATGCCTTTTTGAGGACGCTGTTCTCGTCCCTGCTCAGTCGACTCCATCCGGCCCAGAAATTCAACAATACATAGTTGCCTTTCAGATCCGAAAGCGCCATCTGCCGGCCGTCAGGCCGTGAAGATACAAAATCGGGAGCGATCTCACCTTTCTGTAGTCCGGGAACATGTGGTTCCTCTTTCAGTGATTGCTCCGCCTCCAAAACCTGGGTGTGCAACAGATCCACCGCTTCGACACCACTGTACCTGGAGATTAAGGCAGAGTCCACAAAGCGGTATACATGAAGATCCGATGCTGGTTGAAATACAGGAAGCCCCTGGCCATAGAGGTTATAAAGGGCTACAAGGATGGCGAGTGAGCCCGCATTTCGATGTATAAACTCGAGAGAATACTCTTGAAATCCGGCAGTTATGGAGTCGAACTGGCGATCCAGAACCGGTTTCATCCTCGAATATTCGGGTGAAGAGACCAGTTCCATGTTCTTCCTGGTAATTTCTCCCAGTGCATTGAGTGCTTGTTTATGTCTGGCAGAGAGGGCCTGGAGCAATTCAGAACCTTCTGAACCGCTAACCTGGTAGGGATCAGTTTTCCCGAAAATGCCTGAAAAATCAATGGTTTCCCCTGGTTTCAGCAGCAGTGTAACGTACCCGGTCTGATCGTGGCGGAGGACATAGAAAGCAACATTATCAGAGATAAAGGAGATGGAGAAGGCTCCTGAATCGTCGCAGGTTATTGTATCTATGGGGATAAACTCCCTCGCCCCCATCTCCTCCAGAGCAACGGTTTTTCCTGCACCGCCTTTCAGTGAACCGATGATCTCAATATGGTTTTCGATTATAACACCATCGGGATCAGCCGGGTTGTTCCGGAAACAGCCAGCTGTGAAATAGAGTCCGGAAATTGTCAGAAGGGTAAGGATCCTGGTACACATTTGCAATGGGTTTTCCAGTGTAAAATTAATAAGAATGCAATATGTTGTAATTAGTTAGGCAAAAATCATATTTATTTAACGTTTAATTGAATAATTGTATATAATTTTGCGCTCCTTTTTTGTACTTTACAACCTAATTCTTCTGTAAATGAGTTACCTGAAGTTTGAAAAATCCGAACTGGTTAACCTGGAATATTCCCTATCAAGGGAAATGATCAGATCAAACCGTGCAGGCTCTTACGCTTCCACGACCATAATCGGATGCAATACACGGAAATATCATGGTCTGCTTGTATGTCCCCTGGAGGAAATGGATGGTGAACACCATGTTCTCTTATCAACCCTGGATGCAACGGTCATACAACATGAAAAGGAATTTAACCTGGGGATCCATAAGTATGAAGGTGACAATTATGTCCCCAAGGGGCATAAATACGTACGTGATTTTGATTCTACAAAGGCTTCATACCTGATCTACCGGGTAGGGGGTGTGGTATTGTCCAGGGAGATATTGCTGGTGTCAAAGGCAGAGCAGGTCCTGGTCAGATATACGCTGCTTGAAGCCAATTCCGACACCCTGCTTCGGCTGCAGCCTTTTCTTGCATTCCGTAATTACCATGCTTTAAGCAAATCAAACCTGTACGCCCAAACCCGGTACACCGAGGTGGGTAACGGGATCATGTCACGGCTTTATGAAGGTTATCCGGATCTCTATATGCAATGCTCCAAACCGGCTGAATTTGTTCCCATTCCCGACTGGTATTATAGTGTTGAATACATAGAAGAGCAAAAGCGGGGGTATGATTATAAAGAGGACTTGTATGTACCCGGTTATTTTGAGATGCCCATTAAAAAGGGAGAATCAATCATTTTCTCGGCATCAACCGCAGAAGCAGCTCCTGCCGGACTTAAGCGAAAATTCACAACCGAATACAACCTGAGGATCTCCAAGGATAGCTTTAAAGATTGCATGTTAAACGCTGCCCAGCAATTTATCGTCAGAAGAAAGAAAAGTACGGAGATCAAAGCTGGATTCCCGTGGTTCGGGACCTGGGGCAGGGATACCTTTATGGCATTACCCGGTCTCACGCTGACAACCGGTGATCCGGATACAGCCCTGGAAGTTGTGGATTCCATGGTGGCCCGCATGAGAAACGGATTATTTCCCAATACAGTAATTAAGGGCGAGCCTGCGTTCAACTCGGTTGATGCGCCACTGTGGTTTATCTGGGCCCTTCAGCAATATGTGAAATATGTCCCGGGATTTGATATCTGGAAAAGGTATGGCAACTCCATCAAGTCGGTACTTGAAGCATATCGCAATGGCAGCTCAGGGATCATTCATATGATGGAGAACGGATTGATCCATGCAGCTGAGGAGGGAAAGCCGCTTACATGGATGGATGCAGTGATTGATGGCCAGCCGGTTACTCCCCGTGCAGGTTCCCCGGTGGAAGTAAATGCGTTGTGGTGCAATGCTGTGTGCCAGGCACTGGACTGGGCCAACCAAAAGGACAAAGCATTCAGCCATTCATGGAAAACCCTGCCGGAAATCATTAAGAATTCATTTATCGACCAGTTCTGGAATGAGGAGAAAGGATACCTGGCCGATTATGTGGATGGTTCTTTTAAGGATTTTTCCGTAAGGCCCAGCCAGGTAATTGCTGTGGCTGTTGATCATTCACCGCTAACGGTTGAAATGAAAAAATCGATCCTTGATATTGTGGAGAGCGAGTTGCTGACTCCCCGGGGACTCAGAAGTCTTTCGCCTAAGAATGAAGCCTATAAAGGTGTTTATGAGGGCAATCATGAGATTCGCAACAGGGCCTATCATCAGGGCACTGTCTGGCCGTGGTTGCTTGAGCATTTTGCAAAAGGATACATTGATGTGCATAAAAAATCTGGACAGAACCAGCTCAGAAGGTTGTATGATGGATTTGAGGAAGTACTGTCAGAAAGGGGTATCGGCAGCATCTCTGAGATTTATGACGGGAATCCTCCCCATGAACCAAGGGGAGCCATCTCCCAGGCCACGGGGGTTGCTGCTTTGCTGAGAATTGGCGAGATGATAGAAAGCTTTAATTAATATTGAAATAGTTCGATTGTATGAGGGTACTGATGTTCGGGTGGGAATTTCCACCACATATTTCGGGAGGACTGGGAACAGCCTGTTATGGATTGACCAGGGGAATGTCCTCCATACCCGGTCTGGATGTTTTGTTTGTCGTTCCAAAAGCTCACGGAGATGAAGATCAGAGCAGGATCCGTGTTCTTGGTGCAGGGGATGTTTCCATTGACATCAGGAATGTGAGGAATCAGCAATACCTGAACGACCTCTCTTATATAGAGATTAATTCCAACCTTGTACCCTACACATCGCCCGAGGAGTACGAGGAACTTGTGAACAAGGCAGAGCATTTCGGTAAGCGGCTGGTTGAGACAAAGCTGGGCGGCACACTCAATTTTACAGGTAAATACGGCAAGGACCTTTATGAGGAGATAGCCAATTATGCTGTGGTTGCCGGGGAGATTGCATTAAAACATGATTTCGACATTATACATTCCCACGATTGGCTCACCTATCCGGCAGGTATTGCCGCGAAGAGGGCATCAGGGAAGCCGCTGGTAATCCATGTGCACGCCACAGATTTTGACAGGAGCGGCGGAAAGGTGAATCCTACCGTGTTTGAGATTGAAAAATTGGGCATGCACCTTGCTGATAAAATCATTGCAGTCAGTAACCTGACCCGGAATACAGTTATTGATAAATATGGCATCCATCCCCATAAAGTGGTAACCGTCTACAATGCGGTGGATCCACTTCCTGACCATGAAAAGGTGAAGCTAAGGCGGGGTATCAATGACAAGGTGGTTACTTTCCTGGGAAGGATTACCCTGCAAAAAGGGCCGGAGTACTTTGTCCAGGCAGCTCAGAAGGTTCTGAAGAAAATGGACAATGTGCGGTTTGTGATGGCCGGGAGTGGTGAGTTGCTGGAAAAAATGATCCAATGGACTGCTGCGCTGGGTATTTCTGACAGGTTCCACTACACGGGGTTCTTAAAGGGCGATGATGTCTTTCGCATGTTCTCCATCAGTGATGTATATGTAATGCCTTCAGTTTCAGAGCCATTTGGCATATCTCCGCTGGAAGCAATGCAGTCCAATGTACCTTCGATTATCTCCCACCAGTCGGGGGTGGCAGAGATTCTTAAGTATGCAATCAAGGTAGATTTTTGGGATGTGGATGCCCTGGCAGACGCCATTTATGGCCTGTTGAATTATCCATCCCTCTCACAAGTGTTCAAAAAGCACGGCATTCAGGAAGTGAATGATATGAAGTGGGAGAACTCGGGAAAGAAAGTCTATTCAGTTTACCAGGAATTTGTTCAATAAATCTATAACATTTCGTATGAGAACCATTTGTTTATATTTCCAGGTCCACCAACCATTCCGGTTCAGAAGGTATCGGTTCTTTGATATTGGGAATGATCATTATTATTATGATGATTATTCCAATGAATCCATCCTTCATAAAGTGGCTTCAAAATGTTACCTGCCTGCCAATGCATTGATGCTGGAGCTGATCCGTAAACACCCGGGTCAGTTTAAGGTTGCATTCTCACTGTCGGGGATAGCCATGGAGCAGTTCAGACTCTATGCACCTGAAGTGCTTGATAGTTTCAGGAAGCTGGCGGAAACAGGACAGGTGGAGTTTTTGTCTGAAACATATGCGCATTCACTCAGCTCGTTGAAAGGCAGGGAGGAATTCGAACGTCAGGTCGGGGCCCACAGGGCTCTGATCATGGAAAACTTCGGTCAGGAACCTACGGTATTCCGGAATACGGAACTGGTATATTCAGATGACATTGGTGCCATGGTGGCGGACATGGGATATAAGGCCATGCTTACCGAGGGTGCAAAGCATGTTCTGGGATGGAAGAGCCCTAATTTTCTCTACTGC
>Ga0255398_1048_pt1 | contig 17249 bp, 13 predicted proteins | sample ANMaggSeSYBR01K3_FD_182119 | JGI IMG/M metagenome (GOLD analysis project Ga0255398, IMG submission 182119) | Sediment cell enrichment communities from methane seep in Santa Monica Basin, California, United Staets - ANME aggregate JGI... | ecosystem: Environmental > Aquatic > Marine > Cold seeps >...
CGAATTTGCACGTCTTGCTATGAAGCACGGAACCATTGCAAGTGTTTCCGATCCCCACGAAATTGCCAACGTTTTGGGTATGGAAGGTATCAGATTTATGATTAATAATGGTAAAAAAGTGCCTTTTAAATTTTATTTTGGAGCTTCGTCATGCGTGCCTGCAACACAATTTGAAACTTCGGGAGCAAATTTGGGTGTTAAAGAAATTGATGAATTACTTCAAATGGACGACATTCATTATTTGTCTGAGATGATGAATTTTCCGGGTGTTTTGTTTGGCGATAAAGAGGTGATGGGAAAAATTGCAATTGCAAAAAAATATAATAAACCGATCGACGGACATGCTCCTGGCTTAAAAGGTGAGGATGCAAAAAAATATATTGCCGCAGGAATTTCTACTGATCATGAATGCTTTACTATGGATGAGGCTTTAGATAAAGTAAAATACGGCATGAAAATTTTAATTCGTGAAGGAAGTGCAGCAAAAAATTTCAAAGCATTAATTGATTTAATTAAAGATTATCCTGACAAAATAATGTTTTGCTCCGACGACAGGCATCCCAACGATTTGGTTAAAGGACATATTAATGAATTTGTTAAGCGGGCTTTCAAAAAAGGCTATGATAAATTCGATGTATTGCGGGCAGCTTCATTAAATCCGATAAAACATTATAATTTGGATATCGGATTGTTACAGCAAGGTGATAATGCCGATTTTATTATTGTTGATGATCTTGAAAATTTTAAAATAAAAGCCGTTTTTATTGATGGAATTAAGGTTGCTGATAAAGAAACATCTTTCATTGAAAGTCAGACTGAAAAAGTAATTAATAATTTTTCGGCAAAAAAACTTCAAACAGAAGATATTAAAATTGCTCCACAGAATGGGAAAATCAGAGTGATTCAGGCAATTGACGGGCAATTAATTACAAATAATATTACGCGGGAAGCAAAAATTGAAAATGGAAATGTGGTTAGTGATATTGAAAACGATATTCTGAAAATTGTGGTTTATAATCGTTATGAACCCGCTAAACCTTCAATAGCTTTTATTAATAATTTCGGATTCAAGAGCGGAGCAATAGCTTCTTCGGTAGCACATGATAGTCATAATATTGTAGCTGTCGGAGTGGATGATTCCGACATTGTTGAAACAATTAATTTATTGGTTGAGAAAAAAGGCGGAATTAGTCTGGTAAAAAAAAATCTAAAAAAAGTTCTACCTCTTCCAATTGCAGGATTAATGTCGGCTGAAGATGGATATGAGGTTGCAAAAAAATATGAGGAATTAGATATGCTTGCAAAATCACTTGGAACACAGTTAAATGCTTCATATATGACACTGGCTTTTATGGCACTTTTAGTAATTCCTGAGATAAAACTAAGTGACTTAGGTTTATTCGATGGAAATAAATTTGAATTTGTTCCGTTATTTAAAAAAAATGTAGTCATATAATAATAACTGAAAAAAAAGCAGTTACAGAATTAGTGGATGGCGAACTCTTTATTTTTTATTTTATGAGCATATCTTTTTCTAATCTCTATCAATCTTTTTTCTCTCAAATCAGGGTTAGATTCATATAATTTGTGATGTTCATTCCTAATTTGTCGCATCATTTTAACTGCATCAAATTCTTTTTTATTCTTCATTATCTTCAAATTTAAGTATTTCTCTAGGAGTTCTAATTTCTAAAATTGAATATCCGTTTTTTAAATTTACAGCATTATATAACCTAATTCTATCAAGATTTACGATGTGTTTAAAATTCCAGCTAGCTAATACATTTACTTGAATAATTGTTGATATTGCAATATGTAAAGCATCTTCGTAATGTTTTTTTGAAACGACCTTTTCAAGTATATACAAATCAGCTAATTTTCTTGATTCAGAATCAGCAATCAGTATTTCAAGGAAGTTTTCAGGAATGGTTAAAAATTTATTCTGTACTCGTTCAGGCGCATCGGACAATTCATCTAAGGAAATATCTGAGACCGCAGCGATTCTTTTGCCGGATATAAAATCATCGAATAACTTATTCGACCATTCTTCAAACTCCTTGTCAAAGCAACCACCAATAACAGAAGTATCTATATATACTCTTTGTATCATTTCTTTCTATAAAAAAATCAAAGGTACAAAAAAAAATTAATCTTCTGAAAAAAATATATAAATTTGCTTTTTATATTATTTTGTTGTATATTTGCAAAAAATTTATTAAAACCTAATAGTTATGGCTGAAATTAAAATTGATGTAGCACAATTAGAAAGAGCTGCAAGTAAATTACGTGCAATTTCACATCCAATGAGAATTGCAATTATTGATTTATTGACTGAGAGAAATAAAATGAATGTAACTCAGATTTATACTAAACTAAAAATCGAGCAAGCTACAGCCTCTCATCATCTTAACATTCTAAAAAGCAAAGGTGTTCTTGGTTCAAAACGAGATGGAAAAATGATTTTTTATTTCCTTCAAACCGAAATTCTTGCTGAAATTATTGAATGCATCAATCGATGTGATGAAATATAAGTTGCCTTTGTAATCAAGAATGAAATTTTACACTATTCAGAACCAGTATTTTATGTATTGGTTCTGAATTAGTTGTATCTATAATTTCCATTCCTCTTCAATATCCCAATTTGCACGAACCTGTATGCTTTTCGGGAAATAAAAAACTCTTTCAGGTTGAATTTTCTTAAAATAATCACCATTATCCCATCTGAAATTCTTATTCGAATCTTTTATAGCTTTAATCCGGTAAGTTTTGGGCTTGAGGTATTCAAATTTCAATAATTCACTTTCTGTAATAATTTTCTCGCATAATATATTTTCTTTATCATTAAGTAGTTGAATAATAAATTGATCGCATGAATCAGAAATTATAATATCCAAAAGTAAAGTTCCGTAATCAGAAGTTTTCCTTGTTTTGAATTCAAAAATAGTGGTGTCATTACTAAGATTTTTAATATCAGTGAAAATTGAATCGCAAATTAAAATTGAGTATTTCGATTCTTCCTTCCAATCAAAATCAACAAAAACTTTTCGTTTAACAGAATCCGGAAAAATAAATTCTGCGGTAATCGGGATAGAATCTTCTTGAATTATTATCTCATTAAAATCATAATTTTTAAGTGGATAAGGAAATGAAAGTGCGCAATTGTAATTTAATTCCAAAAAATGGTTTTGAACATTCGATGTAATATTTAGCTTTTCAGGTTCTTCTTTCTTTTTCCTTTTTCTTTCTCTTTCTTTCTTTTTCAGGACTATTCGGTTAGTGTCGATAACCTGATCATTATCACTAATTTCAAAAATAATTGTATCGACATCAACATTATTAAGCCAAAGTGTTAGCGTATCTTTTTGGGGTGATAATTCTTCAATTTTCCAATTATTATCAAAATGGTGATTTAACGACTTGATTTCCGCATTTATGGTTGGAAACCTAAAAACAAATTCTATTTCACCTTTTTTCACCAACTTTGAACTTTCTACTTTTTGAGTGGAATCAATTTCTTCAAATAAAAAAAGATGAGCAAAATGTTGAATAATGGTATCGGCAAAAATGCTGTCGGGCTGAATATTATCTACAGCAAGACTGTCTGCGTTTAAAGTGTCGGGTTTGATAATTTCAATATATTCCGGTGAGATTAAAGTGTCGGAAAATGCAATTTGTTCGTTCGGGAGATCATAAATATAATTACTGTTATTATCTCGCAGGGCAAATATTTTAAATTTTTTATTTTTTAAATTATTAATAAAAAACTTCCCGTTTTTACCGGTTTTTGATAAAAACATAGGCCTCTCTTTCAGTGGAATTGAATCGGAAACATCTTCGTAAAGCATAACATAAACGCCTTCTTCGGGCTGCAATGTGAACGAGTTAAGCACTTCACCGGCAATTGACAGCGAATCAAGAGTGTTTCCGGTTGAAAATACATATTCAAAATTCGATAAAATATTTCCCTCGTGATTGTCGCGAATGGCATCACCGAAAAATATTGTGTAAGTTGTATTTTCCAATAATTCTTCATCAAGATTGAAAACTAATGATTTTCCGCGAATTTTAAAATCAGGTTTTTCTTCTATCGGGGGCGAAATGATCACCTGATTGTTTACATCCTGAAGAATAATAAATTCATTAAATTCGACTGAAATTTTTTTGGGAATAAGATTTGTTGAATAATTTTCAGGGTGAAAAGAAACAGCCTCAGGCGGGTTCGTATCTTTTGGGCCTCCTGTTGGATTCACAATATTAGCACAATTCGAAAAAACAATTATTACAGAAATATAAACAATTAAATGTGAAATTATTTTTATGTTTTTTGCTTTGATTTTATTCATTATTCTTTCAAGTTAAGGTCGGGTTTTATTAAACCACAAAGTTACGCAAAAGATTAGTTTTTTAACACAGTATATTTCGGGGGTCAGTCTTCAGTCATCAGTCGGCAGTCTCCGGTTTTTAGTCAACGAATTGCCGACTATGGACTGCCGACTTCTAACTTTACTACAAAGTTTCAAAAGTGAAGCCTTTTTTTGAAAAATATTCAAGGAAGCATGGCAATGCAAAAAGTACTTTTTCTTTTGTTTTTTTGTTGTCGTGGAAAACAATGATCGAGCCTTTTCGGGTATATTTTATTGCATTTTTCAGGCATTTCTCTTTTGAAACATTTTTATCGAAATCGCCTGTTAAAACCGTCCACATTATAATTTTATAATTTTTCGAGACTTCATTAATTTGTTTAGAAGTTATTCTTCCGTAAGGAGGCCTAAAAAGTTTAGTTTTGTATAAATCGTTTGATTTTGAAATGCTTAAAATATATTCTTCAAATTTCGTTTTTCGTCCGTTTAAATGATTAAAGGTGTGATTCCCGATTAGATGTCCATTTTTTAAAATATTTTCAAATTCTTTTTTGTGATTTTTAACATTTTCTCCAACACAAAAAAATGTTGCTTTTGCATTAAATTGATTTAAAATGTTAAGAATTTCACTCGTAAAACCAGGAACAGGCCCATCATCAAAAGTTAGAAAAATCTTTTTTTCTTTTACAGGAATATTCCAAATAAGTTTTTTATTATGAAATTTTCTTACAAAATACGGGGTGTGAACAAAATACATATTTAGTGGTTACTTTAAGAATAGGACACTGATTATACTGATTTGACAGATTTACACTGATTTTTATCTGTGATTATCCGTTTAATCTGTGTTATCTGTGTTCTCTTTATTATTGTAAATCAGGGTTTGACTCAAAGCCAATAAACCTGACAGGTTTTGAAAACCTGTCAGGTTTCCGATAGTTATTATTCCTTCCGAAGGATTTGGATAAATTGAAATATCATTTATTTTATTTTCATCCGAAATTCCTGTTGTTGAAAATTTCAGCAAACTATATTCGTCATCTTCTGACGGTAAAACATCTTCCATCAAGGCATCTCCATAAGGATTTCCATTTATTACTTGAAAATGTTCAGGTAATGTTTTTTTCATAAAAATAATTTTTTAAATTATGATGTAAAAGTACAAAATCAATTGATTAGTTTCAAGTTTTTACGGATTTGAATAAATATTTTTATTACCTTTGATGACTTATGAAAATAAGTCAAATAATATTAATGAACTTTTCTATGTGTATAATCTTGCTTACAAGCTGTTATTCTCAGGATTATAATAATGATTCATTCGCAAAAAAGCGGGAAAGAATGGTTCTTGAACAAATTGAATTACGTGGAGTTAATGATAAAACTGTTCTTAAAGCAATGAGAAAAATCCCAAGACATAAATTTGTTCCGGATATTTATATTGATCATGCTTATAAAGATTATCCACTCCCCATAGGTGAAGGACAGACAATTTCGCAACCTTATATTGTTGCTTTCATGACAGCCGCACTGAAACTTGAACGCAGTGATAAAGTTCTTGAAATTGGAACCGGTTCAGGATATCAGGCAGCAATACTTGCGGAGATTTGTGATTCTGTTTATTCTATTGAAATTTTTGAATCACTTGGGACAACAGCCGCAAAACTATTTAGCACCTTGCATTATGAAAATATAAAAGTGAAAATCGGGGATGGATACAAAGGCTGGCCGGAATTTAGTCCTTTTGATGTAATAATTGTAACATGTTCGCCTTCGGAAATTCCACAAGCCCTAATTGATCAACTTAAAGAAGGTGGCCGTATGATAATTCCCGTTGGCAGGAAGAATAATCAAAAACTTATTTTACTGAAGAAAAAGAACGGTAAAATAAAACAACATACCGTTTTGCCGGTAAGGTTTGTTCCAATGATTAATGAATCGGGGGAAGAATATTAATTTTTATTCATATCTAAGCGATTCAATAGGATCAAGTTTTGATGCTTTTTTTGCAGGAAGGAAACCTGAGAGCAGTGCAACTAATAAACATAATGCTACACCAAGTAAAATCCAAAGCCAGGGAATAATAAAACTACTTCCAATAAGCATCGAAACTACATTTCCAATGAGAATTCCTAAAACAATACCAAGGATACCACCTAATTGCCCAATCACAATAGCTTCGGCCAAAAACTGATTTCTAATAGTTTGTCGGGTTGCTCCCATGGCTTTTCTTATTCCGATCTCACGGGTTCTTTCTGTTACCGAAACCAACATTATATTCATCAATCCGATTGCTGCTCCAAATAAAGTTATTAAACCTATAATAGTAGCCGCAAGAGTAATATATTTAATATTATCAATCAGCATTTTAGCAATATTGTCGCTTTTTGAAATCCCAAAAGTATCTTCATCGCCAATCCTGTCTTTTCTAATAATTCGGAACAAACCGATTGCCTCTCCAATTGCAGGTTCCAACAGCTCGGGGTTTTTCGTCATAACATTTATGGTATAAGTCATGTTGGGCCTTGCAAAATATTGTCTCACATTAGTTAATGGTAATAAACAACTTCTGTCTCCACTAAATCCGATACTCGAACCTTTTTCTTTTAAAACTCCTATAACTTTATATTTTCCTGGTCCTATTGAAATTATTTTTCCAATAGGATTTTGCTCATCTTTAAATAAACTTTTAACCAATTCGCTTCCGATAATTACAACATTCGACCCATAAAAAACTTCATTTTGCGTAAAATTCCTTCCTTTATCGATCTCTAATCCCGAAGTTATTAAATAATTTTCCTCAGTACCCATTACTCTTGTGTTAGGATTTGTTTTCTCCGATTCATATTTCAGTGTTGCCGTACCTGTTGCTCTAACATGAACAGATGTATAGGCAGGAAATTCAAAATCTTCTTTAAAACTCATTGCTTCATCATAAGTAATGGGAGAAAAACGTTTAGCCTGGTTTCTGTTATTTCCTATCCTAACAACTAATTCTCTGTTTCTTATAGTAAACGTATTTGCACCCATCATTGTGAAATTTTCAGTAAGAAAATATTTTATAGAATCTATGGCTGTCAAAATCCCAACCAAAGCCATTATTCCGGTAGCAATTATAAGAACAGTCAAAATTGTACGAACAATATGGCTTTTTATGGATTCCATTGATATTTTTACATTTTCTATTATCTTGTAATTCATCTGGATTTATTTTTTACTACCAAAAGCAAGATCACCGGCATCTCCAAGACCAGGAACAATATATCCCTGAGCAGTTAATTCATCATCAATTTCTCCAACCCATAAAGTAATATTATCATCAGGTAGTTTTCTTTGAATATAGTTTATACCTTGTTCGCTTGCTAATATTATGGCTAAATGTGTATGAGTGGGTTTTCCTCTTGTGATCAATTCTTTGTAAGAAAGTGCCATTGATACACCTGAGGCAAGCATTGCGTCAGCTAAAATCAATGTTTTACCGTTTAGATCGGGACTGGAAACTGATTCAACTTTTGTTTCTGCTTTTCGATTTTTGTGATGTTTTCGAAATATCGAAATAAAGGCATTTTCAGAATGATCAAAATAATTTAGCATCCCACGGTGAAATGGAAGTCCGGCTCGCATAATAGTTGCCAGTACAGGTATTTGTTTTAATTCCAAACCTTCAATTTGACCGAGAGATGTTGTAATGTTTTCTTTACTATATTCTAAATGCTTACTTATTTCATAGGCAAAAATTTCACCTATTCGTTCAAAATTCCTTCTGAACCTCATTCTGTCTTTTTGAAGGTTAACATTACGAATTTCAGAAATATACTGATTTAGTAATGAATTTTCTTTTCCTAAAACTTTTAACATTATATTGATTTTAATCCAACCATTAATAAAATCTAATGCAAATATACAAAGTTTGTATTAATGACCAAAATTTACGATTGATGATTTTTTATTTATGATTATTAAAATATTCCTTTATACCCTTCCTCCATATCTTTATTTCCCTTATACCCATATTTCCTTATACCTTTTTCAATGCTTTAATAATCCTCACCCCAAGTTTTACAAAAAAAGGCAATGAGTTTTTTTTGATATGTAAATAATTACATTTTGTTGAACCGAAACTTTTATAAAACCTTGCTAAATTCTTATCCATCGAGCCTTCAAAATCAAGAGTCAAAGCAGTTTGGGAATTATTTTTAATAAAACTGTCGATCAATAAAGACATGGCTCCGCTTTCTCTCGCCGATTTATTTACCCCCGAAAACAGAAAAATTGCTTTCTTATTACTTTGAACAAAAAATGCTCCGGCACATAACTCATTTTGTTCGGTGTAAGCTCCATAAGCATTTCCACATGATTTAAAAAGACATAAATACATCAACCTTGACAGAATTTGATAATCTTTGTCTTGTAAGCCATTAATATTTTTTCCGCGATGTTCCCGAAAAATTTTTATTATTTCTTCTGGCCTGACATTTTGAGAAATTGTAATATTGGATTTAACGGCTTTTTTAATGTTTCGCTTTGTATTTGTTGAATATTTCGTAAAAATATTTTTGTATGAATCAATCAGGTCAAGCTCATGAGTAACTTGTTGAAAATGTTTAAATTCAGTGTTGTTTATTTTATTATGGGTATTTAAGTTTATTTCGATAAGTTTAAACTTCGAAGGAATGGCATTCAAAAATTTATCAACAATTTCTTCTGAAAGAAAACTCCTTGAAAAAACACCGAGTTGTTGTGAGAAAACCGGTTGAAAAAGATAAAATATTTTATTTTTTTTTCGCCAGGTAAGTGGGAAGATTCGCTCATAATCGCCTTCAACAAGAGCTTCCCAATCAGGGCAAACAACATCTAAATACCAGGAATAAGCATAAATGATTCCATTAACGGAAAACCTGACACAATCATCCCATTTTCTTTTATCAATTTCATTATTTTTCAAATATTTAATCATGGTTTAAAGCGTTACTAAAATTTTCAGCATTTATCATTTATGGCATATTTTAGTTTACATTTTTATTAGATTTATAGAAACCTTATTTTTACGCTTTTAACCTTAGTAGAAAAAATTGCTACCCCTTGCTCATAACCTTATTACCTTATTCTCAGTCGTATAATAAGGTTATGAGTCTGTAATTAATTTCATCTTCTACTAAGGTTTAAAATTTCAAAAATAAGGTTTTCTTTCAAAAAAAAGTATAAACCAATAAAAGAAAAATGTCAAATTTCCATTGTATTTCTCAATTCTCATTAACAATTAATTTTGTGAAAAGGCCAAAGTAAAAAAGGCTAAAGCATTATTTTCCCAATTTCCAATTTCTAATTTCTAATTTCCAATTTCCACCTCTCAACTCCCACAAGTTTTATTCATTTCTTCATAAACATTTCTCCATCCTTTCCAACGTTTTTTATCACTTAATGATTCATTATGCCAAATACTTATAAAAGTTCCCTTAACTTTTTTTACTTCTTCAATCAATGATTTAATAATAATTAAAGACTCTTTGTCAGAAAGTTGCATGTAATCTTTTAAAGTTCCGTCCATAAATGCGAAGGGATGAATTCGCAGGTTTGTTTCTGTTTCAAGGTCAAGGTCATAAAAGTAAAAAGGATCACAAATACTTGCTCTGAAGCCAGGCTCGGAAGCATAGCCCATAGTGTAATCATCAGTAATATCAAGGTTTAAAAGATTACGATAAATTGTCGGCAGGCTGAGTTTAAGAAAATGTTGCCGACTCTTAGTAATTTCTCTTTTAAGTATTTGGGATAGTTTTTTGACTTCGATTTTCAGCTTTTCGGGATTTGCATTTGAACCGAACGACGGATGAATTCCAACCTCGGCATAATCACCAAGCGATTTGATCAATTTTTGAAACTTAAAATTATTTACCGAAATATTTTTATCATTCAAACCGTAATCGGCAAAAAGAATGAAATAAATTGGTTTTAATTCATATTCCTTTTGAATTTTAAATTGATAATTATATGTGTCGAAAGGGTCTTTTTTTAGACCTAATATAACCTCTGTTCTTTCCAGTATTTCCTGAAAATCAAATTTTAAGATTGATTTATAATATCCACCAAGAGTTCTGAATACACCTTTACATTTATAAGAATATGCAGCATCAATATCAATAGTCGGGATAAAAGAAAATTGTCGGAATTTTGGTTTAAAATCAGGAAATTTATTAGAAATAATCTCAGCAATTTTTTGAGCATAAATATTTACGAGAGGTTTTTGTAAAAAGCCATATTTAAAAGCAATGCTTTCTTTTGCTTCAAAACGGCTGTATTTATCTCTAACATAAGGAAGATATTCTTCGTAGCGACTGACAAGAAAAAAACTTGCTGCAAAAGGATCGAAAGCTAAGGCAGATTTCTCTTCATAATTCGGAAAAAATGCTTTAGTATCTTCAAAATCAATAAATTTTAATTCCTGTCCGACTATTCCAATTTCAAATAATAAATTTGAAGAATAGAAAAATATCTCATCATTGAAGACTTTTGTTGAATAATTGATTTTTATTCCTTCAAAAGATTGAAACTCCTCTGGATCAGTTGTTATTTTAAATTCAGTTCCTATCAAATCTTTAAAAATAAGTTTAAAAATATATTTTAGGCGTTTACTAATTTTTGGAGAATAAATTAACAGCATATTTAATATTATTTAGAGTTCTTAAAGTTGTAAAGTCATAAAGTTTATAAAGTTATAAATACCACATAAATACAAGAAAAGTGGACATTAAGCATATTACAAAAAGTAAAACATCTATCATTCAGGTAATTATTTATGCAATTATTACTACTTTCAACTTTTTACTTTATAAACTTTAAGAACTCTATTATGACAGGGCAAATTAAATAAAAATTTATAACTAATCGGTCAAACAACGGCTAAATAAAATTGATTTAGTTCGGAATTTATTTATTATTTTTGAAAAGTTTTAAATTACAGGAAAACATAGAATAAATAATAAGTTTGTAATAATAGTCATTAAAAACTTAAAAAAATGCGAAAAATAATAATTGTTGTTTCCATTATTGTCATTTTGGGTATATCATTTTTGTTGATGAATTATTTTAATAGTTTGAAGGAATTGCCGGCAAGCACAGAAGCCGGAAAAGCAGCAATATATGTAAAAGCAACACCCGTAATTTATGAGGAGATATCTCCGGTAATTAACGAAAGCGGGCGATTGGGTTCCTATAATACTATTGAGGTGATCTCAGAAGTTCAGGGAGAAATTTTGGGCGGCGAAATACCTTTAAATAAAGGACAAAACTTTAAAAAGGATGATTTACTGATCAGAATATTTAATGAAGAAGCCGTCTATAGTTTGAAAGCTTCAAAAAGCAGGTTTTTAAATATTGTTGCGAATTTACTTCCCGATTTTAAAATAGATTATCCCGAAAATTATCAGAGGTGGTTTTCCTTTTTTAATTCTATAAAAATTGATAAACCACTTCCCGAATTACCTGAAATTTCATCGGCACAACAGAAAATATTTCTTGCAAGCCGAAACATTCTTAATGATTACTTTTTGATAAAAGCCTCCGAAATTCGTTTATCAAAATATGAAATTTATGCCCCATTCAATGGAGCTTATACAGAAGTTATGCTTGAATTAGGGTCGATTGCAAATATCGGTAGCCGAATTGCAAGAATAATTCGAACTGATGAATTAGAACTTGAAATCCCAATTCAGGTTGATGAAATTAGCTGGATAAAAATTGGTGATAAAGTAAAAATTTCAAGCGAGCAATCTGATGAAAAATTGCAAGGCAAAGTCGTGAGAATTGCCGATTATGTTAATAGAAGCACCCAGTCAATAAGTGTTTTTATTTCAGTGCGTTCTACAAAGAAAACAAAATTGTACGAAGGTTTATATTTGACGGCTGAATTTACAGGAAAATCACTTGATCATGTTATGGAAATGCCGAGAAATGCCATTTTTAACACAAATGAAGTTTTCACGGTTGTTGACAGTAAATTAAAATTAAATGAAATTGATATTATAAAAATTAATGAAAAAACACTTTTATTTTCCGGCTTAGATGAAGGTGAAGAATTGGTTATTATACCTATTGTAAATGTTGAGGAAGGTGATGTAGTTGAAATAATTAGGTAGAAATAGTGAAATTGGAAATTCAGGAGAATGCCAAATTTCCAATTTCTAATTTCTCAAAAAACACAATCAACTAAAAATGTAATAACTACAGAAATATATTCAAATGAAAAAAATAATAACTCTATTCGTAAAATATCCCTTTTATGGCAATTTAATTATTGCTATTCTAATAATTGGTGGATTATTGGGATTATCAAACATGAATAAATCCTTCTTCCCCGAATTTCCTACTAAAGACATTTTTGTTAATGTTTATTATCCGGGTGCTTCGCCAAAAGAAATGGATGAAGCTATAACCGTGAGGATTGAGGAAGCTATCAGAGGAATTGCCGGCATAAAAGAAGTAAATTCCCGTTCATTAGAAAATGTTTCCAATGTTAGAATTACAACTACCGGAGAATATGATTTGGATGAAACTTTAACAGAGGTTAAAAATGCTGTTGATGGAATTACTTCGCTACCTGTTGATGCCGAAAGACCCATAGTTTTCAAGCAAAGATCTTCAAGTTTTGCTATGTTTATGGGTTTAGCGGGCGATGTTGACATTCTTACTTTAAAAAAGTATGCTCAACAAATTGAAACGGACTTTTTAAATTCAGGGATTATTTCCCAGGTTAATCTTTCCGGTTATCCCGAGCTTGAAATATCCGTTGAAATAAGCGAGGACGATTTAATAAGATATGGCATTACATTCGATGAGATTTCAAGGGCAATAGCATTGAATAACAGAGATATTTCTGCAGGAAAAATAAAATCAAAAGACGAAGAAATTTTAATCCGATCACGAACCAGAAGTGTTAAACCTGAAGAAATAGGGAACATTGTGATAAAAGCCACCGACGATGGAAACTATATTCGTGTAAGGGATGTTGCAAACGTAAAATTACAGTTTTCCGATGTTCCGAGCGAATCATATATGAATGGTACACGAGCGGTTTCGATAGGTGTTTTTAAACTTCCGAATGAAGATCTTGCTGCCATTGAAAAATTTTGTATTGAATATACCGATAATTTTAACAAAGAGCATACAGGGGCAAAACTTTATGTTACTTACAATTTTCTTGATATTTTAGGTGCCCGCTTAAATTTGCTTTACAGAAACGGATTTATTGGACTGATCCTGATTATGATTGCCTTAGGTTTATTTTTAAGCTTTAGGGTTTCTTTATGGGTAGCATGGGGAATTCCCGCTTCTTTCCTCGGGATGTTTATTGTTGCTGCTTTTTACGGCGTTACGATAAATATGATCTCACTTTTCGGTATGATACTCGTTGTAGGTATTTTGGTGGATGACGGAATTGTTATTGCCGAAAATATATATACTCATTTTGAACGGGGTAAAAGCCCGAAACGGGCAGCAATTGATGGTACAATGGAAGTTCTTCCTGCCGTACTTACATCAATTACAACAACAATCGTTGCATTTTCACCTTTGTTTTTTATTGAAGGGCGGATGGAGTTTATGTATGAAATGGGATTTGTTGTGGTGATAAGTCTTGCTTTTTCTTTATTTGAAGCTTTTTTGGTTTTACCCGGACATATTGGGAATAAACATATATTGAAATCAGGTGATACAAATTCATTGAGTGCACGAACTCGAATACGTCTTGATAAAGTTGTAAATTATTTAAGACATAATATTTATGGATTTATTCTCAAAAAAGTAATTAAATGGAAATGGATTTCAGTAATAATTCCCATTTCGTTAGTTCTTATTACTGTAGGTTTATTTAATGGAGGATTAATTAAATCAACATTTTTTCCGGCTATTCAGTTCAACCAATTTACTATCGACGTTGCTTTTATTCCAGGTTCCGGTGAAGAGCAAACTTTAAAATTCCTGAAAGAATTCGATAATGCTGTTTGGGAAGTAAACGAAGATTTGAAAAAAGAAAATAATGATACAATTAATTACATAGATTACACCTTTTTATCAACCGGAAACGCATTTAACGGACAGGAAAACGGAGCACATGCAGGCAATATTTTCATTTTAATTCATGATTTAGAAGAAACAGGAGCATCAAGTTTTGATATTATTCAAAGAGTCAGGGATAAAATTGGAATAGTTAAGGAGGCTGAAAAATTAAAAATTGCCGGACGGGGAACTTTCGGAACACCCATTTCAATTAGCCTTCTCGGAAATGATCTTGATATTATTACCGAAGCAAAAAAAATGCTTATAGATGGAATGAAAGAAATTGAGGCAATTGGGGATATTTCCGATAATAATGCTTTAGGGAAAAGAGAAGTACAATTAAAACTTAAACCCAAAGCATATTTTCTCGGATTAGACCAAACTTCAATTACAAATCAAATCCGGCAAGGATTTTTTGGTGGGCAGGCACAAAGACTCCAGCACGGTAAAGATGAACTAAGGGTTTGGGTGAGATATCCAAAAACCGGAAGATTGAATATCGGGCAATTAGAAAATATGAAGATCAAAACCCGAACCGGCAAATTTCCGCTTTCCGAACTTGCCTTTTATGATATTGATCGCGGGCCTGTTACTATTAACAGATTTAATAGTCAGCGTGAAGTTAGAATTGATGCCGAATTAGTTAATCCGCTTGATCCTGTTCCACCGATTATTGAAAAAATTGAACTTGATATTCTGCCCGAAATATTGAAAAAATATCCGGAAATTGATGTCGAATACCGGGGCCAGCAACGCGACAGTGATGAAACAACCGAGCAAATGATGAAGTATTTCGGGATGGCATTTCTTATAATGATCATGCTTATTATGATTCATTTTAAATCATTTTCACAAGCAATTATAATTATAATGATGATACCTCTCGCATGGCTCGGTGCTTCATGGGGACATGGAATCGAAGGGCTTCCGGTTTCATTATTAAGTGCATGGGGAATGATAGCGCTTTCCGGTGTAATTATTAACGATGCTATTGTTTTCCTTGCAAAATATAATTCCCTGCTTGTCGAAGGCATAAAAGTCAATGAAGCAGCTTATAAGGCAGGCATTGCAAGATTCCGTGCTATTGTTCTTACTACAATTACAACCTCAGCAGGACTTTACCCTATAATTTTAGAAGGAAGTTTTCAGGCAGAATTCCTTAAACCGATGGCAATTTCTTTAGCCTACGGTGTTTTTTTCGGAACATCATTTTTATTATTGTTTTTTCCCGTGTTAATTCTTGTTCTTAACGATTTCAAAGTTTGGACAAAATATTTATGGACAGGCGAAAAACCTTCAAGAGAAAGTGTTGAAAAGGCAATTATTCATAGTAAGAGGTCTGTGGAATGATGGAGTCTTGGAATCAGAAATCGTGAAAAGGATGTTAATAATGGGGATTAATGGTTGAATTGCTAAATTGTAATATTGTTGTGGCAAAACAGTAAATCGATCAGTTAAGGGGTAATACCAGATTTCATGGCTACCCTTTCCTACTCTTTCAAGAATAAGCCTCAGTATTAGAATTTTTTTTCTTAACCTGCTTATAATTAAACCTTGCTAAGAGACTCATCTTTTTTTGTTTTAAATATTATTAAGATAAAAGTTACTAATCAGTGTCAAATTTAGTAAATTCTACATTACAAAAACAAATACATTGTTAACCAATAAATATAGTTATCAACAATGTTTTTTAGCTTTGGTTTCTGTTTTCCAAAATTACATGCTTATTAACAAAAACCGGTTAATCACTAATGATAACTATTGCTGTAAATCCTTAATATAACCATTGTTTGTGCGTATTTTTGCTTTATCAAAATTAAGCACTTGGATAAGGATAAAATCATATTAGAATTGATAGCCAAAGTTGACTCGCTTATGAAACGAGTGCAACAATTGGAGCATTTTGAAGTAGAGAATAAGAAACTCCGTATAGACAATACCGACTTAAAACATCGTTTGTCAAAATATGAGCATCCCAAAAACAGCAATAATAGTTCAATACCTCCTTCTAAAGATGAAAATCGTCCTAAGCGAAAAAGCTTAAGGGAGAAGAATGGACTTAAACCAGGTGGTCAAAAAGGAAGAAAAGGTAATACGCTAAAAATGGTTGAAACCCCAGATTTTACAGAAGATCATATGCCACTTTATTGCAATTGCTGTGGTGAAAGTCTTGAAAATGTTCCTGCTGAATTCATGGGTAAACGACAAGTTTTCGATACTCCTAAAATTGAAATTAATGTAACCGAACATCAGATTTATAATAAACAATGCAAATGCGGTCATATAAATCAAGGTGAATACCCACAGGAAGCAAATGCTCCGGTAAGTTATGGTAATAATATAGAAAGCTTAATCGGTTATTTTCATACAAGACAATACATCCCTTTTAAGAGAATGCAGGAAATTTTTACAGATGTATTTAAGGCTCCAATAAGTGAAGGAGGCATACATTATATTTTAGATAAACTTGTGGCAAAAGCACAGCCTGCTTATGATTTGATAAAAAAGAGATTGCAAACTAACACAAAATATGCTGTTGGTAGTGATGAAACAGGAGTTAAAGTTAATGGCGATAAACATTGGGCTTGGACATGGCAAAATGAAGAAGCTACATTTATTACAATCACTGATAATAGAGGTCAGCGAAGTATTGATGAAACATTTAAAGACGGTTTTAAGAATGCAGTACTTGTCCACGATTGCTGGAGGAGTCATTTTAATACTCCAGCATTATCGCACCAAGTATGTGTTGCCCATTTATTAAGAGACATGAATTATTTGAATGAACTTTATGATCATAAATGGAGTCAGGCATGTAAATTGCTTTTTCAATTAGCT
>Ga0255398_1049_pt1 | contig 17168 bp, 13 predicted proteins | sample ANMaggSeSYBR01K3_FD_182119 | JGI IMG/M metagenome (GOLD analysis project Ga0255398, IMG submission 182119) | Sediment cell enrichment communities from methane seep in Santa Monica Basin, California, United Staets - ANME aggregate JGI... | ecosystem: Environmental > Aquatic > Marine > Cold seeps >...
TCCTTGGTAAAACCAATATCAGATGATTCTTCACCCAATTCACTGTCCGTGTTCCACTCGATCATTTGGAGTTCAGAAATAAGATTGTATGTATTCTGAGGTATATAATCAGGGTCAGTGAAATTTTCATTTCCGCTTTTCAGCACGACCCCTCCCACAGAATATTCTGAGATCAGTTTATAAACCTCCGATTCCTCTCCAATTTCTGATCCATCAAAGGTGATCAAGAATAATTGACCCACTTTTTCTTCTGGAGATAAATGGGCTGCCAATTGCAATGCTTTTAAATAATGTTCAGATTTAACAGGCTCATCCTCACACAAACCCATAGACGTGATTAATAAAGATATTAAGCACGTAACTGTAATGATCAGCAATCCTGCTCTTTTTCTCTTCTCCATATATTAATAATACTAAAAAATATCTATTTTTTCATCCTGCATTTTATTTCTTGTGCTAGTTTTGGATCATTGGTTATGATTCCATCAACCCCATGCATGATCAATTCAATCATATCTGCACTCTGGTTAACCGTCCAGGCATTGACTCTTCTATTCATTTGATGCTGTTTCTCAATAAATGGTTCTGAGATGTCCTTGAAATGCGGATGGATATAATCTGGAGATATCCACGAAAACACTTTTGATCTGGATAAATATCCAGATGCACCTGTTGAACAGATAAGTGCAACAGGTGCATCTGAAATGAGCCGCCTGATTCTGATCAAATATGAAGGAGTAAAAGATGAGAAAAGCAATTGATCCAATACATCTATTCTCTTTGCAATTTCAAACACCTTCTCTGGCAGTTTATCAAATGTATTGTGATATTTCTTCAGTTCTACATTGATCAAAGCCCGGTTTTTAAATTTCGTGAAAACTTCTTCTAATAAAGGAATTTTCTCATTCGCAAATTTCGGAGAGAAAGTGGAACCAGCATCTAGAGTGCGTAATTTCTTTGTACTTAATTGATCTACTTTTCCAAAACCATTTGTCGTTCTATCAACTGTCCGGTCATGAATCACAACCGGAATCCCATCCGCGCTCAGCATTGTATCCAGTTCAAATGCTTGTGCACCCTGCTGTAAAGCCAGTTCAAACGCCGCAATCGTGTTCTCTGGTGCATATTTTGAGGTACCGCGGTGTCCAAATATAATTGGGGGGTGTATTTTTTCAATCCAATGCATAGAATACTCTCTCAATAACAAAAGAAATTATAGCATTCAGAAATATCTGATTTATTTCACTTTGAGTATTATATAATTTCATTGATGATGGAGCAACTGATTCAACATCGCAAATACTTCAGAAAGATTCATTAGTAAACAAAATCTCTTTTCCTGTAGACCGGTGGAAAGGTGCCGCAGTATCAGCAGGAATTAATGCTGCACATGCGATGTAGTATAAGGAACTCGATTCACCAAAACCATATACCAACGCCATATTCTTTCACTTAATCGCTAACAAAATTCTCGCTCTGCTCACAAACCTTCTCTACAAGAATAATCTAAACCACATGGTGACAGGCAGCAAGATCTTCCGAAAAGATTTTTTAAGCAATTGAAAATCAAAACAGATGGAATTGATTTTGAGCCAGAATTCACGGCCAAATTGTTAAAACGAAAAATCAAGATATTTGAAGTCCCAATCACTTTCAATCCACGTAACTATACTCAGGGCAAGAAAATAAAACTCCCTGATGCAGTAGAAGCGACATGGACATTGATAAAAATCCATTTCCTAAAATCTGATTAAGGGAAGCAGAACTTGGCTTGATTAATGAATCTTCAGTCCATCTAAGTCGATATCTTTTATAATTAATTGAAGCGATTTCCTGCCATTAAAAATATTCAAATCATATGAAAAAAGGATGTCAACCGTTTGAGCTGATTGAATCTGCTCATAATATTCCCCAAAACGGAAAGCAACAGTATCAAAATTTATCTTCCCGTCTGAAACATTCATTTTTAGATGGTCGCCTGAATTTCCGATCCGTCTAATTCCCTTGCATTCAACATCTCTTGCGATAAACAATGGCATCTGGTTTCCAATCCCCATAGGCTCCAAAACATCATAATAGTTTAATAAGTCAGGATGCAGATCTATTAGATCAACTTGCGCCTCTGCCTTTATTTCACGAACTAAAGGGAGATTTTCTAATTTTTGCTCGCAAATCTTTGTAAATTTTTCAGAAAAAAATAATATTTTATCCATCTCAACTGTTAATCCGGCAGCCATAGCATGACCGCCATGTTGAAGAAGAAGATCCTCGCATTCGTCAAGGGCAAAGGTGATGTTCAATTCAGGAATACTGCGGCAGGACGCGCGCACAACATCCCCTTTTTGAACACCTATGATTGCTGGGCGATAATACTGCTCTACCAGTCTGGAGGCGGCTAAACCCACCACCCCTTCATTGAAATCCTTGTCCCAATAAAAAAGCATCCATTTATTTTTCTCTGGATCATATAAATTTTCCACTTTGGTTTGTATCTCTTTTGTTATCCCCTGCCGATCTCTGTTTTTTTGATCTAATAATAAAGCTATTCTCCCTGCCTGCTCAGTGGTTTCTGCCATGAGAACTTGACAAGCGAGATCAGCTGATCCCAATCTGCCAGCCGCATTTAACCGCGGCCCGATCCTGAATCCAATATCTTCTGCTTTTACTTTATGAATGTTTGTTCCACTCACGTTGGCGAGTGCCAACAATCCTGGACGTTTTCCAAAACGCATGGATCGCAGCCCTTTTCGCACAAGAGCTCTGTTCTCATCAACCAATGGTGCCATATCAGCAATTGTTCCGACCGCAACCAGATCCGCCCAATTTTCAAACTCAATATTTGGAATGGGGTATTTTTCAAGCAAACCCTGAGATAATTTATAAGCAATTCCGACACCAGCCAGTTCTTTGAATGGATAATCATCATCCGGTTGTTTTGGGCAAATCACAGCATTTGCTTTTGGAAGGGAATCAAATGGTTGATGGTGGTCTGTAATGATTACATCCACCCCCTCATTCTTTGCGTAGTCTACTTCTTCCACGGAGCGCACCCCACAATCTACCGTGATAATCAACTCAGGCTTTAACTGCAGCACATTTTGAAGAGCACCCATTGTAAGGCCATAACCTTCTTTAAATCGGTTAGGAATATAGAAATCTACATCTGCATCGTATTGTCGAAGAACTTGAACCATAAGAACGGATGCTGTAACTCCATCCACATCATAATCTCCAAAAATTATGATCTTTTTTCCGTCAAGAATCGAATCATGAATTAATTGGACGCTTTTTTCAAGGTCCTTTAATAAATAGGGATCGTGTGGTGGCTCATCAGCCCGAAGGAAAGATTCTGCCGTAGAAGCAGTTATAAACCCCCTGTTGTAAAGTATCTGGCGAAAAAGGGTTGGATATGACTCTAACGCTTTATTTGCATCCTTTGTAATTAAGGGCGGAATATTCCAGCGAGTCTTTGATTGATCAACCATGGTGTTTATTCGGCATTCAAATAATATCGCGGCATCCGAGCAGCTAGACCACAAAGCACCTCATAATTAATGGTGCCCCAATTATTCGCGATATCCGTTGCCGAAATTTCCGCGTCCTTTTGTTTTCCAATAATAATGACCTCATCCCCAATTAACGCATCAGGAATTTCGTCTAAATTAACCATGCATTGATCCATACATACAGTTCCAATTATTGGTACACGTTTGCCGCGTATAAGAACGAAATTCCCTGGCTGCCTTCTAAGTCCATCCCCATACCCAACCGCTATCACCCCAATGCGCTCCTTGCCTTTTGTGTGATATCTATGGCCATAACTAATGCCATACCCCGCAGGAAGTTCCTTTATCGAAATTATTCGAGTTTTCCAGGATATCACTGAGGAAATGCCATCAGGTAATTTCGTCTCGCTTGATGGCGAATGCCCGTATAAAGCAATGCCAGCTCTTATTAAATTAAATCTGGTTCCTGGAAAATTGATCGTTCCCGCTGAATTTGCAGCATGGATGATCTCGGGTAAAAGATTTTTAGATTTCAACTCTCGTAAAATAATCTCAAATTGATCGATCTGTTTATCAGTAACATCTTTTTCTATTTCATCCGCACACGCAAAATGAGTAAATACACCCTCCAGCATTAATGATTCCTGGTTTTTTACGTATTCAACGAAACTGACAGCATTTTTCGAAACAACACCTAATCTTCCCATGCCAGTATCAATTTTCACGTGCAAATTGACCCTTTGCTTAAGTCCCTGAGCCTGAGAAGCGTATGCTTCAGCAACTGAAATATCATAGACCGTGAGGCTGATTCTTTCTTTTATCGCATGTGCAACCCGGGATGGAGGTGTGTAGCCTAAAACCAGGATATTCGCTTTTATTCCTAATTCTCTAAGTTTAAGGGCTTCTTCAGCTCGAGCAACACCAAACCACTCAGCGCCAGCATTTTCTAATGCAACTGCAACCCTTTCAAATCCGTGTCCGTATGCATTGGCTTTCACTATCGGCATCACTTTAGAACTGGAAAGCTCACTCAGCAATTGGTAATTTCTGTGTAAGATTGAGAGATCTATTTCTAACCAGGTTCCATAATTTTCTATTATCATTCGCCAAGTATAAACGCCACTCAACCATATTTCAAGCCTTGAATAGAATATAATCTGTAAAAACCATCGGATTGGAGTTTATGGGAAAAGATTCATTTTCATTCCAAGTTATAGCTAAACAGGGAAAAGCTCGGGCAGGAGTTCTTATTACACCCCATGGAAAAGTAGAAACACCAATTTTTATGCCGGTGGGTACTCAGGCCACGGTAAAATCGTTAACACCCGCACAATTGGATGAAATTGGAGTACAGATACTGCTTTCAAATACTTACCACCTGTACCTTCGTCCGGGTGCGGAGATCATTAATAGTTTAGGTGGTCTTCATCAATTTATGAGATGGAAAAAACCAATTCTGACTGATTCTGGAGGGTTCCAGGTTTTTTCTCTCGGAGATCTGCGAGATATTGATGCAGATGGTGTCACTTTTAGAAGTCATTTAGATGGATCAACCCACCGCTTTACTCCAGAAAAAGCAATCCAAATCCAGGAACAGTTAGGGGCAGATATTATCATGGCTTTTGATGAATGTTCTGATCCCGAAAATTATCAATATAGCCTTGAAGCCATGAAGCGAACGCACTGCTGGGCTGAACGGTGTATAAAAGCCAAACGCCGAAAAGATCAAGCGCTCTTTGGAATCGTTCAGGGAGGTATCCATCCAGAGCTGCGCGAAAGATCTGCGGTTTTTCTCACATCGCTCGATTTTCCTGGTTATTCAATTGGCGGACTCTCTGTTGGGGAAAGTAAACCTGACATGTTGAAAACAATTGAATTGGTTAACCAGATTCTTCCAGAGGAAAAACCGCGTTACCTAATGGGTGTTGGTACTCCCAAAGACCTGATTGAAGGGATTTTGCGCGGTGTAGATATGTTTGATTGTGTTCTTCCAACCCGGTTGGCTCGCCATCATGCCGCGATGACTTTGTCAGGGCGGATGAATTTATCAAAAGCAGTTTACAAAAAAGACCCGTCTCCAATTGATAAAACATGTTCGTGCTATACATGCCGTAATTTCAGCCGCGCATACATTCGGCATCTTATCAAAGCAGATGAAATCTTGGCTGCGACACTACTTTCGATTCACAATGTATTTGCGTTGGTAGAATTAAGCAAGGAAATCAGGCAACACATCATCGAAAAGGATTTCGATGTATATTCTAAAAAAATATTAGCTAATCTTAATAAGAAAGATTGATAAAAATAATGACCCTCATCCAAGCATTGATTTTAGGCATCATCCAAGGTATTACTGAATTCCTCCCCGTTTCAAGTTCCGGCCATTTGGTGATTCTCCCTTTATTATTGGGCTGGGATTTACCCGAAGAGCAAATATTTACTTTTGATGTACTAATACAGATAGGTACTCTGATCGCAGTCATCATTTTCTATTGGAAAGACCTCACACAAATTGCTCATTCAATGATACTTGGCATTAAGAACAAAAAACCTTTCGAAGAAATTCAGGCGAGAACTGGCTGGTTGGCAATTTTGGCAACAATTCCAGCGGGCTTGGTAGGTTTGCTGCTTAAGGATCATATTGAAGACGCATTCACCCGCCCTGCAACCGCAGGCATGTTGTTAATCGTTACCGCGGCGATATTGTTTATATCTGAGAAAATCGGCAAAAAATCCAGGAACATTACCACTCTCAATTGGTCAGATGCTGTTGTGATGGGGATTTCTCAGGCAGCATCCATTTTCCCAGGGATCTCCCGCTCTGGAAGCACAATTTCAGGTGGTTTACTAAAAAACCTTGATCGTAAAACCGCTGGGCGATTCGCTTTTTTAATGGCTATCCCAATTATGGCTGCAGCAGGATTATTAAGTCTCGTTGAATTAAAAAACATATCCGATCTTTCACAATTCCTGCCGGTGATGGCTGTTGGATTCTTTACTGCTGGAATTGTTGGGTTTTTCACTATACAATGGCTGCTTGGATATATTACTAACCATTCTCTTGTGCCGTTTGCGATATATTGCCTGATCTTAGGAAGCGGTACACTCATTTTTTCATCAGCAAACTCTTCCACTTCAAACAATTATGAAATCAAAGCAGTAAAAAATTCATACCAAGTATCTTATTCTTCTTCTATTCAATGGATAATCCCGATCATTAATGAATGCAGTGAAAAGATACCGGGTACAACCATCTTACTCAATCAGTCGGATAAAGACATATATCCTTCTGATAGTGATATCTACATTTCCTATGATGAACTATCCTTAGCCACACCATATATTTATCAACTTGGAAGTGATCATCTTTTACCAGCAGTACATAAAGAAAGCCCGATAATAAATCTAACAATAAACGCACTGCAAGGGTTGTATCAGGGAGATATATCAACGGTTAACGATCTAACTGAAGAATGTGCTGAATGTGTTATCGATGAAGGAATAGATATCGCCCTTAACGAAAGTTTTCATGTATGGGGTTACCCTGAAGAATCTTTTTTAAAGCAAGCATTTCGATCTGCATTTCAAATGGATGTTCTATCCACCAACCTTTCCATTGCGCCAAATCCATCTTTACTTAAACAAGCACTTTCTCTGGAAGAAAAAGCAATTGGTATTCTACCCCAAAAAGCGATTGGGGATCATTTGAAGCCCATCCCCCTTATTGATTTGATTAACGATCAAACATCCATTCAAATTCTTGCCGCGAGTCATGCAGAACCAGATGCGGTCCTTTCTGCTTTTTTAATATGCATTCAGGAAAAAATTATTGACTAATGTTATCCATCTTATGATATACAATTAAAAAAGCTTTTTTATAGCCGCGAAATCAGGAGATTGTAGATATGGTCAAAGATATAATAATTGCATTCATTGGCCCAGGTGTAATGGCAGAGGCCATGCTCTCAGGCATTATCAAGAACAAATTAACCAACCCTTCCAATATTCTCACGTCTGGACCCCTTGAAGATCGGAACCAAGAGTTAAAAGATAAATATGGCATCCAACCCTTCTCGGATAATAATAAAGCTGCTGCCCTTGCGGATGTAGTTATTCTTTCTGTAAAACCACAGCGGTTGGAAAAAGTTTTAGAAGGATTGCAAGGCTCTGTGAAGAAAGACACGCTGGTTCTTTCTATCATAGCTGGCGCGTCAATTGCAAAGATATCCAGTATATTGAAACACAACAAAATCGTCCGCTCCATGCCCAATACTCCTGCCCAGATTGGGGAAGGGATTACAGTATGGTGCTGTTCATCAGAGGTAGAGGAAAAACAGAAAACAATTGCTCGTGCTATCCTGGGTTCTTTTGGGCATGAGATTTACGTTGAAGAAGAAGATTATCTTGATAAAGCCACTGCCCTTTCCGGTACAGGGCCAGCGTATGTATATCTCTTCATGGAAGCAATGATAGATGCCGGTGTTCACCTTGGCTTTTCTCGCCGTATTGCTGAAAAATTAGTAACCGAAACTCTGCGCGGTTCTGTCGATTATTACGATAAAAACGGCCTGGAATCCAGACATGTTGCCTCTCTGAGAAATCAGGTAACATCACCAGGCGGCACCTCTGCAGAAGCGCTCTATTACCTTGAAAAAGCTGGTTTCAGAACCGCTATCTCTCGGGCGATATGGGCAGCATATCAGCGATCACTAGAACTGGGACAAGATGCAGATACACTTCCACCGGAACCAGATCTGTGAGCACCATTGACCCTAATTTTCCATTAGTAGAACTGCACCGCCATTTAGATGGCAGTGTCCGCCTGGAAACAATCCTCGAGATTGGATTGAAAAACAATATGGATCTCCCCGGGAAAACCCTTGAAGAATTACGTCCATTTGTGCAAGTCACAGAACCAAAACCCAGCGTTCTCAGTTTCTTCGAAAAGTTCAAGTGGCTCACATTAACAATGATTAACTATGATACCTGCAGTCGTATCGCATACGAAAATGTGGAAGACGCAAAAAATGAGGGTATTGACCATATCGAGCTTCGTTTCTCCCCGTGGTTCATGGCAGAAGCCCACCACCTAGATCCTGCAGGTGTCACAGAAGCTGTCGTTGATGGAATTCAGCGCGGCAGAGAAGATCATCACATTAGTGTAAATCTGATCGGTATAATCAGCCGCACATACGGCCCTGAAGTATGTTTTAAGGAATTAGACGCGCTCCTCAAACAAAAAGATCACATCACAGCATTGGACCTTGCAGGAGATGAGGTAAATTATCCCGCCGATCTTTTCGTTGAACATTTCAAGACCGCTCGAAATGTTGGCTGGCATTCATGCCCGCACGCAGGTGAATCGGCAGGCCCGGAATCAATTTGGCAAGCGATTAATTTACTCGGAGCAGAACGAATTGGCCATGCGGTATCCGCAGTTCAAGACTCCGCATTAATGGATTATCTCTCTTCAAACCAGATCGGTATAGAATCTAACCTAACCAGCAATGTCCAAACAAACACTGTCCCTGATTATGCCAGCCACCCGATCAAGACGTTCTTACGATCAGGGATAAAAGCCAGCCTCAGTACCGATGATCCCGGTATCAGCGCTATTGATATCAACCATGAATACAACACAGCGGCATTAAAAGCGGGTTTATCAACTGAAGAGATTCATCAATCCCAGAAAAATGCTCTTGAATGTGCCTTCTTAACGAATTTCGAAAAAGAATCGCTCATCTCCGCCAAATCTAAATAAACAGGTTTTAAAAAAATAACCTCTTGACAAAATCCTTTTTATATGCTATTCTACTACTAGTATATATTAGCATCATAATATGAGGTAATTATGAATAAGATCAATCACGCCAAAGAGTTTAGTAATTTATATAAACAACCAAAAAACAAGATCAGCCTTGTGGATGTCCCTTCCCTCAATTTCCTGATGATAGATGGAATAGGTGATCCAAACAATAATCCTGATTATTCAGAAGCAGTAAGCGCGTTATACTCCATCGCATACAAGTTGAAATTCGCCATTAAAAAAAGTCCACTGGCAATCGATTATAAAGTGATGCCGTTGGAAGGGCTCTGGTGGGCTGAAGATATGACTTTATTCAATCTTGAGAACAGATCTAATTGGCAGTGGCGCATGATGATCATGCAGCCGGAATATATCTCGGAAGATTTATTTATAACGATAGTTACATCCTTGAAGCAAAAGAAGGATCTTCCAAAACTAAATGATGTACGATTTGAGATCTATCAAGAAGGATTATGCATGCAGGTATTTCACCTGGGACCTTATGGCGAGGGGGAGCGAGAAACGATCAATAAATTACATACACATATTGAATCAGAAGGATATCAGCGGGTTGACAAACACCATGAAATTTATTTTAATTCCCCTCTCCGTACAGCACCCGAGAATCTAAAAACGATCATCCGTCAACCTGTAAAGCCAGTTTAAGATATGCCGCGAAAAACAAAATCAGTCACTGATGCAGAATTGGCAGTCATGAGCCTTTTGGCAGAAAAGCCAATGCACGGGTACCAGATCGAGCGAATTATTGAAGAACGCGGTATGCGCAATTGGACAAATATTGGCTTCTCTTCAATCTACTACATCCTTGAAAAACTAAAAAATATTGATTGGCTGGAAAGCGTCCTTAAATATGGGGAAGGAAAAGGACCCGCACGGCAGGTCTATTCGCTTACAACCGCAGGCAGGGGCGCCTGGAAAGAAGCAGTGATCAATGCCCTCTCCAACCCCCGCAGAAGCAATAGCAATTTTCAATTAGGTTTATCAAACCTTCTTCACCTGGAAAAAAGCCAGATAATCCCCGCCCTTGAGAAATACGTGAAAGAACTCGAACAGAAATACCAGCAAGTATCGGAAAAACTCACAAATCATGGGGAAGACCTTCCTTGGAACGCTTCAGCCATGTTTGATCTCAGTCTTACACAAATCAAAGCTGAATTAGATTGGGTAAAAGCATTTATAGAGAAGATCAATTTAGTTTTCTTCTGAGAGGTTATTAGATTCCAAAGATATATCTTTCTAATTATTATGAAATGTCCATTAATACCAAACACAATGAAAATCATTGGAATTTCAAATCTTGTTTACCAGGCAAACAGGTTGTTTTGTTAAGTAGTGATTATCTCAGGACCTGTTAAAAAGCAATTGATGCCTAATCTTTCAACGCAAACACAATCCCCTGCGGATCCTCATATACAACTAAGTAATAATTTTGCCACTCTTCTGGGTTAAAATATGACGGGAGATCTAATCCCCCTTCTCCAAACCAATCCGTCTTGATCACCACTATATAATTCGCGCTTTTTTTTCGTGAAACGGTATTTGTATATTCCGAACCATATACATAATATGGCAGTCCATTTTCAACCCACACAGTAGAATTACGTACATTCTTTTGTACGTAGTCGTACGCACTATAGTAACCGTCTACTCCCACGGATTCTCTAAACTGATCCCTGAGAATGATCGCATTTTCAGGTTTTCTTTCCAAAACCCACGCCTGTGACCAGATCACACCTAAAGCAACCAGAAGCAAGAACGGCATATAAACATAACCCGCCAATTTTCTTATTTTGCCATTTAAGTTGATTCTTTCCACAAGTTCATTGGCTAAGAGAAGCAGAATAATAAAAACATATGCCAGCATTGCTTGCCCGAATCGCCAATTGATTACTGCAGGGATATCTGTTCTGAGAAAAAATGCGGTCACAGGGGTAAAAATAAAGCCGATCACCAACAACAAAAGTATTCCTGCTTGCCAGCGATATTGGGGAAACTTCTTAATACTAATCAAAACCATCATCAGCACCAACCCAATGATCAAATAAAAATTCTTTGGAATGTATTTATAAAAATAGGGATTGGTCACATTGGAAGCAATGCTCCATTTTGAAGCTTCAAGCACATAATCCGAAAATATTTTACCGTTCAAAACCAGGTTCCTCAATATCCAAATCACACCGGGAATCATTAACGAGGATGAAATTAAATAAAGTATTAAACTAAATTTTGATTCTCTTACCCAGTTTTTTAAAGCCTTCCAAACCATCTTTCCACCAAGCAGTATCCATAAGGGCGCCAGAATGTATGCCGCATTGGGTTTAACAGATAGAGCGATCATTCCCGCAACACCGGTCATAACCATCGCCCACATATCAAATTTACCGGTCTTGGGGTAGGGGTAGAAAAAAAATATGGACAAAATTGAAGCAGCCAATAATAGGTCGTTTTTTCCTACCGTAACCATTTCCATCTGAAAGACTCGCCAGAGATTCAGGAATTTAAAAAAGTAATTGCTTTGAATAACCAATGTGATTAATAAAAGTAAAAAAGACGATCGCATTTGGGTATGTCGCTTCGCAAGCAGCCAAAAAGAGAAAATAAAAAAAATATCGATCAGCGCATGCATCCATCCAAATAAATTTGCGTTTCCTGAAACCAACATAGAAAATGACAGCAAGGATTCATAACCAAAGGGATATTCACCATAAGCAATTGTCATGTCATTCGCTGAACCGCTGCGGACCATTTCAACTGCTTTGGGAAAGTGATATTTTCCGGCATCCCATGGAAACCAATCTCCAGCGATTGATTCTGGCCAACACACAATGGGGATTAAGATTAATAGGATAATTAATAATATCGTAATCGCATATACGATATGCTCAGAAATTGCCCATCCATTCGGATAGTTTCTCCGCAAGATTTGATGTTTATCTACCATGTTAGTTCGGCCAAGAACAATAAACAAGAGCAGTGCAGTAATAAGCACAAGCGGAAACACATAAACAGCTTTATATAAACCAGCAACACCTAAAATAGAGCCAGCAAAGATAACGCTATAAAAAAAGCAGGTAATCCCCAAATAAATGTTGGATAAAACAATCCCGATGATATCTTTTTTGACCATCCATCTCCAAAAATCCGACTCAAGTGATTATACGTGTTTTTCATCCACCAATAAATAGACAAATGACAAATTATATGACTGTGCATTGAAAAACTCAGGATAAAATATACCAGCAATGGATGAAACAAACGCAACACTTTTATTACGTGGTAAAAACATCATGTGCCGCTCAAACATCCCACTTCGGAAAGCTATGAAAGAGAAAAATATCTCTGTTTCCGATCATCTGGCTGTGCGTGCCGGTGAGCTGATAACTGATGATGAAATGGTCAAAACAGGCGATCTCATAGAACTGATCCCTGTTATCTCAGGAGGATAATTATGCGGTGCAGGAAATGCGGCGAAAAAGCCGTGATCAATATGCGCCAACATCGGCTGTCGTTATGCAAACAGCATTATCTTGAATGGCTTCCTGCGCAGATCCAAAAATCCATAAAAAAATATGGGATGTTCTCTAAATATGACCGCATTCTAGTGGCCGTTTCTGGGGGTAAAGATTCATTAGCGTTATGGGATATTCTATGGAAATTAGGTTTTAATACTGAAGGCCTCTATATAAATTTAGGAATTCATTCCGAGATCGCATATTCAAACCGCTCAATGAAATTCGCTCAAGAATTCGCAGATAACCGTAATTTAACACTGCATATTACTGATATAAAAAAAGATCATGGGGAATCCATCCCTGAAATTTCCATCAGAACCCGACGAGGAAGGGACAAGCCATGCTCATTATGCGGACTGATAAAAAGACACATTATGAACCGATTCGCTTTAGACGGTCAATACAATGTACTTGCTACTGCGCATAATCTGGATGATGAAGCCGCCATTCTGCTTGCAAACACTTTAGATTGGTCGTTGGAATTTTTAGCTCGGAGTACACCGGTTTTGTCATCAAAGCCAGGATTCATAAAGAAAGTAAAACCCTTTTTCCGGACATATGAACGAGAAGCAGCTGCCTATGCCATTCTAAACCGCATTGATTATATACGCGATGAATGCCCTTTTTCAATTGATAGCAAACAGTTATATTACAAAAAATATCTGAATGAATGGGAAGAAACTCGGCCCGGCACAAAACTGCGCTTCTACCTGAATTATCTCAAGGCGATCTCTCATGGCGCTTTCCCAGGCAAACAGGAATCAGCAGTGCAGCTTGCTCAACAGCGTTGTCCGCAATGCGGCCAGCCTACAAATACCGGCGGCTTATGCGCGTTCTGCAAACTTTTCAACAAAACATAACCATCCCAAAAGCTTTTCCTTTAAATAAAAAAATAGCGGGGTTTTCTCCCGCTATTCGAAAAACTTACCTACGCGCTTTCTAAGTACTTTTCTACTTCCCAATCAGTAACATGAATGCGGTACTCTTCACATTCCTCTAATTTTGCACGCCGGAAAGCGGTATATATTTCTGACCCAAGCGCATTTTTAAGCACATCGTCATTATCTAATTCATTTAGCGCCTCCGAAAGAGAAGCTGGCAGTTCTTTGATGCCTTTGGCTTTTCTCTCTTCTTCACTCAACTTGTAAATATTAATATTGTTCAACGGTTTGGGTGGTTTTAGTTCATTATCCATACCATCCTGACCTATCGCAAGCATCCCAGCAAAAGCGAGATAAGGATTACAGGCAGGATCCGGGCAGCGCAGTTCCGCACGGGTTGCGTTTTTCTGGCCGGCTGTATAACGAGGTATTCGAATTAATGCCGATCGGTTGATCTGTGCCCACCCCACATACACTGGAGCCTCATAACCAGGAACCAAGCGTTTATAAGAATTCACTGTTGGAGCGACCAAAGCGGATAACGCGCGAGCGTGTTTCAACTGGCCGGCGATGAAGGAATAAGCAGTATCGGAAAGATGAACTTCATCATTCTCGTCGAAAAAGATATTGTCTCCATTTTCATCAAATAACGACATATGGGTATGCATTCCAGAACCATTGATCCCAAAGATTGGTTTGGGCATGAACGAAGCGACCAAACCATGTTGGGCTGCGATCGCTTTGACAGTATATTTCATCGTCATCACATTATCTGCAGTACGCAGCGCATCCGCAAAACGGAAATCAATCTCATGCTGGCCGCGGGCAACTTCATGGTGCCCCATTTCAATCTCCAACCCCATTGTGTTTAACGCATACATCAATTCTGTTCGCACCTGCACGGCTTCGTCGTCCGATGAGAAATCAAAGTAACCACCCACATCATGCGGCACAGGACGCAGTCCGCCATTTTGCCTAAATAAGAAGAACTCCGGTTCTGTTCCGCAGTTAAACACCAAACCGCTTTTTTTCAAGTCCACCAGCATTTTCTTCAGCAAACCGCGCGGATCTCCAGCGAACGGTTCATCATCCGGAGTGTAGATATCGCAAAAGAATCGCGCCCGCCGCATATCCTCTGGTGTCCAGGGGAGGACAGCATAGGTATCAGTATCAATTTTCAGGTGCATATCACTTTCCTGAATGCGGGCAAATCCCTGGACAGAGGAACCATCAAACCAAATACCATCGTCCAGTGCCCCTTCGAGCTGTTCAACAGGCGCATCAACACTTTTGATTTTGCCAGTTACATCAGAAAACTGAAAACTGATGAATTTAACGTTATCTTTCTTTACCCGTTCTAAAATCTCTTTCTTGTCCATACTACCTCCATTGGCCTTAAAAATATTAAGGGCATGCCCGGCGGGCATGCCCATATTAATAAAAAATTCTTTCTATGTATGCCCTTCCTAAAAACAGGGTTTCTGAATTGCAACCCAGACCACTGCAGAGACCTTGGCACAGGCATCACTGCCTGTTTTTGCGTCACCACTTAATCGGAAGGGAAAATTAAGCCCATGGCAGGGCTTTGAAGGCATCCGCTGATCAGATCGATTTTCTCCCATCACTGGGATTAGCGCTTTCCTCTCGGAAAGGAACCTCCTCCTCGTAGTCTCTCCTTAAAGAGACCCAGCCGCTTTTTTCCTTTTCTATTCAATTGTTAATTTAGATGCATTTTTACCACATAGGTTTTTCTCTGTCAAGCAATTCTCTTAAAATGAGGACGGTTTTACTTATACAGGCTTGAATTACTTACCGGCAGATCAAAATCGGATGTTCAAACTCCCGCAGCATTTGGTCAACCGTGCTGCCGACGGCAACATTTATCAGCGGGCTTTGTCCATAACCTCCCATAACGATCAGGTTCGCTCTCTTGGTGTGTGCAACTTCCAAAATCGCGTCACCCGCGGGACCATCTGCCTTAACATATTCAGCCTTAACCCCGTTTTTCTGTAAATAATCTTTAGCGCGTGTTAGGTTTTGGTTTTTGATTTTTTCCTTTTCTATTGCGCTTACAACCACCAACTTGGTATCCCATCTGCTGCCAAGATAGGAAGATAAAAATAAAGCTTCCTCACTCTTTGGGCTGCCATCATAAGCTAATAAAGTTATATCTAAACGGGTTGTTACAGATGGTACCGCCAGCACTGGCCGAGAACAGCGCTGCAAAATTGTTCTTATTCCAGATTGCAAGCGTTCCTGTGGTTGTGTTCCAGGAGGATGGTTGAGATGTACCATGACCAAATCGGTCCAAATTGCGCGCTGAACAATATGTCTGGCAACTCGACCTACCTCAACCGCAAACTCACCTTTAATCTTTTCTTCAGAACAACGTGTATAGAATCGATCGCGAATATCCCTTACTTTTTGAGAATCTAGTTTTTTCTGGTTGGCAACTACGTGCAACCCACGCAGAACTGACCTTTCATGCCGAGCAACCAGAATAGCTTCGTCCAGAATCTGCCAATTATCTTTTTTACCGCTGAGGCCTACCAGAATCGCATTGAATAATTTATCTTTACGAGGCAAACTTACATTAACACGCCATTCACCCGGTGGTGGTCCTGCTTCCAATTCATCTGGGGTTATCAGGTCGATGATTTTTTTCCAAACTTCCGCCAGTATACGCACGGGTGTGCGGCTAAAGCGTTGAGCCAGGTCTTTAGCAGTCTGGCTGACATCTACATTCCAACCCAATTCTCCAGCCAGTTCAACCTGATGTTTTTTCAGCCACAAATACAGGTCAGTTTCATTGCGGCCCGGAAAATCGCGTAAAATACCTAATTGTCGTATGGCACGGATCACTGGACGATAAACATTTTCCACCCAACTATTAACTGCTTCCTCAATTGGGATATCTCGTTGCTGTTCTAGTCCGAGATAATAATGATGGACAGATATATGTTTAAATAATTCTTTATATCCCCCTGGTTCCGTAATCTTAAATTCGAAATCTGGAGAAAAACGCTCTAACCCCATTTCATTGAATACTTCTGCTCTTTCAGTTTTTAGAATCAAATCTTCCAGATCATCATCAATTTTGATTTCAATATTGGTACGGAATTCACTTACATATGCTTCAATTGTGGTCATTTTCATCTGCTTTGCAATTGAAACACGATGGTTTCCATCAAATACAAAATAAATTTCTCCTATTTTATAAACTTCAATTGGTGGTAACCCTTTCTGAACTTGAGCCAATTTAACCCTTGCCCAGCGTTCAGCATCACTATCAGTTAGGGGTAGAAATTTTTTATTGAAATCCAGATACCGGCCAACACTTCCCACAATGGAATCTAATGGTATATTTTCCAAATATTGTCTTCGCTGGCCAGAAACTTCGATGCGTCTTTTTACTTCTTCATAGGATAATAGCTTTTCATGT
>Ga0255398_1050_pt1 | contig 17106 bp, 16 predicted proteins | sample ANMaggSeSYBR01K3_FD_182119 | JGI IMG/M metagenome (GOLD analysis project Ga0255398, IMG submission 182119) | Sediment cell enrichment communities from methane seep in Santa Monica Basin, California, United Staets - ANME aggregate JGI... | ecosystem: Environmental > Aquatic > Marine > Cold seeps >...
TAAATCCCACATCCGCTGTCTGTTCCTGCTCTCCGTCAAGCTTGAGCAGCACTTCTTTGGTATCATCCGGGTATATAAAAAACACCTGTCCTAGCCAGTCTGATACAATGTAGTTACCGGGAATCCCGGTGGTGACAATACCATCTCCTTTGTTGATGCTGTCCGAGATCAGGGTGATCTCCTTTGAGAGATAATCAATGGCTGTGAAATCCTCACTTCCCATGGAGGCCAATAGCAACCTTTCGGGTTCAAAAAGCAGCCCGTTGGGAGCTGATAATCCTTCATCCAGCCAGAGCTCGTACCCACCATCCTCAAATTTGTATATACTGTTCCCATCCGAATCTGAGATGAAAAGCCCTCCCTCATCATCCGCTGCAATGTCATTGAGCATTTTTGCACCATCAATCATCCAGCGACCGGTGATCTCGCCCGCATCCACATCCATTTCGATCAATTCATCCACAACCGTAACATAAAGCTTGTTTCCTACCAGAGCCATTCCTTTGGGAGAGCTCATATCTGCGATCCATTTCAACTCCAGGATCTCCCCGTCAGGTGCAAGTTTTGAGATGAATCCATTCCCATCCTTCAGCCTGGGTTCAAAGTTAAGATTGGACACATAGATCAAATTACGCTCTGCATCGTACAATACGCATTCCGGAACAAGCAGGGTTGTATCTGTGCTCCAAAACTTCACAAGCTGGTACCGGACCACCTCACCATCCGATGAATTCACCTCATTGGTGACTTTCGGGGACCTGTTGCAACCAATTGCAACAATGGCAAGGAGAATAACAATCGATTTCAGGATTTTCATAACGGTATATTTTTTAAGAATGAGAATACAACAGTTATTCTGATGGCACAAGGTCAAGGATCCACTGGATCCAGTTTTCCATGCCTTCCCCGGTCTTTGCAGATAGTTCCATGAAAATCAAGCCCGGATTGACCGACCGGGCATATGATGTGGCCTTTCCCATATCAAAGTCCACATAGGGAAGCAGGTCTGTTTTATTAATGATGCAAACATCGGCATGCTGGAACATGGTGGGATATTTTACCGGCTTGTCCTCTCCTTCAGTTACACTGATGATAACGATCCGGCTTTTTTCACCCAGTTCAAACAGGGATGGACAGACCAGGTTTCCCACGTTTTCGATAAAGAGTATACTCCCCTCTTCGGGCTCCAGGGTTTTTAAAGCCTGTTTGATCATTTCAGCATCCAGGTGGCAACCATAGCCTGTGTTCACCTGGACCACGGGTGCTCCTGTGCGGTCGATCCGCTCGGCGTCATTGAGGGTCTGCTGGTCCCCTTCAATCACTGCCACTTTCCTCTTTCCTTCCAGGGCCTGGATGGTTCGCTCCAGGAGTGTCGTTTTTCCGGATCCCGGGGAACTCATCAGGTTCAATGCCACAATTCCCTTTGCCTCAAAGTACCCGCTGTTTCGGCTGGCCACCAGGTTATTCTTTCCCAGGATATCCTCCTCCAGCCTGATTAGTCTCTGGATGGTACCGTGGGTATGGTCATGGTGATCATGATGGTGATCATGATGGTGCCCATGACTCTGGCCATGGGTATGGTCATGGTCGTGTGGATGATCATGGTCGTGTGAATGATCATGGTCGTGATGACCTGTCTGGCCGGGACGTGAGATCTTTACAGGATTTCCTTCCTGACCGCATCCGCATGTTTCGCACATAGCTATTCCTTTTGTTCAACAAGCAACGATTTTATCTGCAATTCCTTCCCCCGGATCAGGGTTGTATTTTTTTCACCGCATTCCGGACACTGGCCGGATAATCCGTTGGGAGTAAAGATGTGGGTGCAGGAGAGACACTCGCAAAGGGGTTCAACGCGATTGATCCTGAATTCTGTCCCCTCAAGGATGCTGTCTTTCACAGCCACCGAGAGGGCAAATTTCAGTGATTCATATTCAATCCCCGACATGGTCCCGATATCGAGCTCAACCCGGCTCACTGACAATGCCGAAGCTGCCTCAGCCTGCCTGGAGGCAATATCAACGATGCTTATGGCAATAGATAGCTCGTGCATCTGCTAATTTTTTACCAGGATTCCCTCCTGTGGGCCCCAATGGCCAACTGTCCCAATGCTATTCCCTGGTCATTCACCGGGATCCTGTCCGGAAGATACACTTCAAATCGTTCATTTTCCAGTTTATCAAGCACTTTTTTTGTCAGATACCTGTTTTGAAAGGTCCCTCCTCCAAGTACAACCCGGTCTAATCCATACTGGCTCCTGATCCCGATGGCCAGCTGTAGCATAAGCTCAATAAGTGTGTGATGAAACTTTGCTGCGATCCTCCCGGTGGATACCCCGCTGTGAACATCATCCACTACCTGGCGAACCATGAGAAGGAAAGAGATTTGCCGATCCTTCACCTCAAAAGAATAACGCCCCCGCTCGGACTCATCAATGGCCGATTCGAGCAGCATGGGAGCTTCGGCCTGGTAAGTTGATTTGTAGCTGAGTCCGGTGATGGCTGCAACCGCATCAAACAACCTGCCTGCACTGGAAGCCAGGGGCGAATTGATCTTTTTATCGATCAATGAGATGATGTTATTGATTTCCTTGCCCGAAAATGTTTCGATCAAAGGTATTTTCAAATCCCTCAACTCCTCCCCGAAACTCCTGTACAGGTAGGATACTGCCATCCTCCAGGGCTCTTCCGTGGCCTTGTCACCTCCCGGTAATGGTATATTTTCAAAATGAAATAACCGTTCAAAATTCATGTAACCGGCTTTCATCACCTCTCCTCCCCAGAGGCTGCCATCGCTCCCCAGTCCGCTGCCATCAAAGCAGAAGCCTATCACCTCTCCCTCAAGTCCGGCATTGAGCATACCCGATGCAATATGAGCATGGTGATGCTGAACGCTTATATGTTTTATACCCGAATGGTCCTCAGCCAGCTGAAGTGCAAAGCGGGTGGAGAGATAATCGGGATGCAGATCGCTCACCAACAGCTCCGGGGTGAACCGGAACATGCGGCAGAACCGCTCATAGATTTCACGGTAGAAATCGTATGTCTCCAGGTTTTTCAGATCACCAACATACTGGCTCATGATGGCATGCTGACCTTTTCCCATACAAAATGAGCCTGTCAATTCGGCGCCTGTCCCCAGGATCCCTTCAAGGTTCAGCCCGGTCCTGATGGGAGCTGGTGCGTATCCGCGTGCACGTCTTAGTACAACAGGAGTTTGCCGGATCACTGCTGCAACAGAATCATCCACCCGGTTAAAAATCTCCCGGTTATAGGTGATGATTCCATCCACATGTCCGGAAAACTGATCCGCCGCCGCCTCATTTGATATCAGGATGGGCTCTTGTGAGAAGTTTCCACTGGTCATTACCAGCGCAGGAGTATCCAGATGTTCAAACATCAGGTGATGGAACGGCATGTAGGGCAACATGATACCCAGGGTCGATAGTCCGTCTGCAATTCCTTTGGTGAGCTCCCGTTTCTTCCTGAGCAATACGATGGGCCTGCGCCATGAGGAAAGCAGATCCTCCTCCACAGGAGTGATCTCAACATAAAGGTGGGCCTCTTCCACATTTCTGAACATGAGTGCAAAGGGCTTCCCGTCCCGTTGTTTCATCCGCCTCAGTTTTTTCACCCCTTCCCTGCTGAACGCATCACTCACCAAGTGGAATCCCCCCGTACCCTTGACTGCCAGCAAGCCGCCCTCGGCAATGGAATTCCTTATACGGACCAGGATCTCATGCAGGTTTTCCGTGATCCCTTCTCCTGACTGCATCCTGTATACCGGGCCGCATCGGTTGCATGCCACCGGCTGCGCATGAAACCTGCGGTCCATGATGTTTTCATATTCCATCTGGCAATCCGGGCACATCCGGAATGGAGCCATGGTGGTATGGGGACGGTCATAAGGCAAGTCACGGATGATGGTAAACCTTGGACCACAATGGGTACAATTGATCAGAGGATAATTAATCCTGTGTACCTGGGCCTTCATATCGGCAAGACAATCCGGGCAAACTGCAATATCCGGACTGATTTCGGTAACACCCATGGCAATATCGGCACTCTCCCGTATCTCGACAGAGGTGAATGGTTCATGGCTTACTTGTTCAGTTTCAATCGCCTCGATGGATGAAGCATCAGGGGCCAGGTTCACCAGGTCATCACGGAATTTTTGAATCCTTTTGTCTGCTCCTGTAACTTTCACCACCACTCCATTGTTCCGGTTCTCCACCCAACCCTGAAGTTCATGTGCCTTTGCCAGTCTGTAAATAAAGGGTCGAAATCCGACCCCCTGAACCAGTCCGGTGACCAGGAGCCTGTAAGTTACTTCCTTCATTACCCATGTAATTTAAAAAGAAATATCAATACTTTGACCCGCAAGATTATTTGGCATATATTTAAGGGCACCTCTAATAACTGGTTTTGTAATGAGAACGAGCGAAAAAGGAAATAGCAAGGCGGAAGGCAAAATATTCCGCATCCGTAGCCATAGCTACTGTGAGGAAAGATTTAGTCTGCCAACGCCGCTATTTCCTTTTGCAGCCGTTCGTAATAGAAAGTAGTTTTTAGAGGTGCCCTAATTGTTAAATAGGAGGCTTTTATGTGTCTGGCAGTACCAGGTAAAATTCTTTCCATCGATACCAGTAATCCCGATATAAGGATGGCCAGGGTTCAGTTCGGCGAGGCCGTCAGGGATATCTCCATCCAATGGCTGGACGATGTGAAGGTGGGCGATTATATCATGGCCCATGTGGGCACTGCACTCAGTAAGGTAGATGAGAAAGATGCAGAGTATACCCTGAATGCACTTCGCGAGATGGGGGAAATTGATGAAATATATTGACGAATACAGGAACAGGGAACTGGTGAACAACCTTTCCCGGAAGATCAGGAAAGAGGTGACCAGGAATTGGACCATCATGGAGATCTGCGGTGGTCAGACCCACTCCATTATGAAATACGGCCTGATGCAACTTCTCCCACCGGAGATCACCCTGATCCATGGCCCGGGCTGTCCTGTCTGTGTCACACCGGTTGAAATGATCGACAGGGCCATAGCACTGGGTGAACTTCCTGAAGTGATCCTCACATCATTTGGTGACATGTTAAGGGTTCCCGGATCACATACTGATCTTCTCAGCGTTAAGGCCCTGGGAGGAGATATCCGGATGGTTTATTCCCCGCTGGACGTCCTCCATATTGCAGCCGAAAATCCGGGAAAGCAGGTAGTATTCTTTGGGGTAGGATTTGAGACCACAGCTCCCGCTGTAGCCATGGCCATTAAAGAAGCCAGGAAACGCAACCTGGATAATTTCTCTGTTCTTGTTTCGCATGTTCTCGTTCCTCCGGCCATTGAAGCACTGCTCAGTTCCGTGGATAGCCGGATTGATGGTTTTCTTGCCGCCGGACACGTATGCACCGTTATGGGAACCCATGAATATATTCCCATAGCAGAGAAATACAGGGTACCCATCGTGGTAACCGGATTCGAACCTGTGGATATCCTGCTTGGAATATACCGGACCCTTCAGATGCTGGAGCAGCATCGTTACGGAGTTGAAAATGCGTATGCCCGCTCAGTAAAGGCCGGGGGAAATAGAGCCGCTCAGAAGATCCTTGGCGAGGTGTTTGAACCCACCGACAGGAACTGGAGGGGTATTGGAACCATTCCCATCAGTGGATTTCGCCTGGCTGATGGGTACCGGAAATTTGATGCAGTTTTGCGGTTCACTCTCCAGTATATGGAATCAGAGGAATCCGGATCGTGCATCGCCGGTGAAATCCTGACCGGACAGAAAAAACCTTCTGATTGCACGTCATTTGGCTCCTCATGCACACCCGAAAAGCCCCTGGGAGCGCCCATGGTTTCATCGGAAGGCGCGTGTGCAGCTTATTACAGGTACAGCGGTGCAGCAATCCCCAACCAAAAAAAACTGACTCCATGACCCGATCAGGCAGATACAGTCTCCAGTGTCCCATCCCGAAATCAGAACATGAGCACATTCTGCTGGCCCATGGCGGAGGGGGAAAACTAACGAACCAGCTGATCGAGAAAATGTTCTATGCCGGACTGGGAAACGAATTTCTGATGCAGGGTCATGACGGGGCATCCCTTCCTGCTATAAAAGGAAAATTGGCTTTTTCAACCGATTCATTCGTAGTGAATCCCATTTTTTTCCCGGGAGGTGATATTGGCGACCTTGCCGTCAATGGTACAGTCAATGACCTGGTATGTTGTGGGGCGAAGCCCTTATACATTTCACTGGCCTTTATCCTGGAAGAGGGATTCCTCCTGGAAGAGCTTTGGAAAGTTGTTCAATCCATCGGGGATGCAGCCCTCACAGCCGGAGTGAAAATCGTTACCGGTGACACCAAAGTGGTGGAAAAGGGCAAAGGGGACCGGATATACATCAATACCACCGGGATCGGTCAGGTTTTGCCAGGAGTTAACATTTCGCCGGATCGCTGCAGCGAAGGAGATGTGGTGATCATTAACGGGACAATCGGGGATCATGGGATTTCCATCGTGACCACCCGTGAGGGAATGGCCCTTGATTCTCCGGTTGAAAGCGACACCATGCCATTGAATGGAATGATGCAGGAAGTCTTTGAGCGACAACCTGACATTCATGTATTGAGGGACCCGACACGTGGCGGACTTTCCAGTGCCCTGAATGAGATCTGTCGCTCTTCCGAAACAGGAATTACACTGTATGAAAATACCCTGCCCGTGAACGATGGTGTCAGGGGTGCCTGTGAGCTCATGGGATTTGATCCGCTCTATATTGCCAATGAAGGAAAGATGCTGGTGATCCTGCCAGAAGAACATGCCGGGGAGGTGCTGAAGATCATGCGGTCGCACGATGCGGGACGGGAAAGTCTTATCATAGGAAGGGTTACAGCCACACATCCGGGTATCCTTCACATGGAAACGACCATTGGTACCACCCGCATCATTGACATGATCTCCGGGGAGCAATTGCCCAGAATTTGCTAGTATGCCCTGTCAACCGTACTTTTGCCCAGATGAACAGCAGATTTTTCCTATCCTCCGTCATTTCATTGCTCTTTTTTTCAGGCTTATTCGCACAGAAAGGAGTGATCGAAGGTACCGTGATCGATGTAAACGGATCGGTCCCCATGGAATATGCCCAGGTCGGGTTGTATGGGCTTGCCGACTCTGCCTTTGTGGATGGTACCATATCAGGGCCAGATGGAAGTTTTCGCATCCACAGGATCAGGAACGGAACATACTACCTGGAAATATCATTCATTGGTTATAAATCAGAAACAATCCGGCCATTGTCAATCACACCGGATGTACCTAGATTTAATGCTGGACAGGTTACTTTAGAGGTGAATACCACCAACCTGGAAGAGGTTGCGGTGATCCGCCAAATGAACCAGACCGAACGGAAAATCGACCGGCAGGTATTCCATACCGACCAGTTCCAGACGGCCACCGGCGGAACAGCCGTGGACGTATTGCGCAGTATCCCGTCGGTGAATATAGGTCCCGATGGTGAAGTCTCCCTGAGGGGCACAGGAGGATTCCTGGTCTACCTGAATGGAAAGCCCACCCAGCTGGATGCTTCCGTGCTGCTATCGCAGATATCAGCCAATTCCATTGATCGCATTGAAGTGATTACGGTTCCCACCGCCCGGTTCGATTCCCAGGGAAAAGGCGGGATCATCAACATTACCACCCATCAATCCACGCTGGATGGGACCAATTTGAATGCAGCTCTTATGGTGGGCGGAGCTCCCTGGAACGAAAAGGCAGATCCCCTTCGTTATGGCGGGAACCTCTCGTTTACGCACCAGCAGGACAGGTTCAGGATATACGGCGGGCTGGACTACAACAGAAGGAATGTACGGGGTTCCAGGGAGGGGAAAGCCCGTATACTTCAGAACGACGGCTCCTATTACTGGATGGTGGCCGATGGGCCCCGGCCGGAGTGGCATATTAATCATTCAGCCAGAATCGGAGCGGATATTGAACTTACTGACAGTGATGCCATCAGCGTCGGTGTTTACCGGGGAAAAAAGATAGAGGGTCGAACGGCCGAGTATATCTACGATAATTTTTACGGGGATATCAATGAAAACCCCACTGGAGATCCGCGGGATATCCTGATCTTTAATCCAAACACCCATGAAAGGGTGGGGAATTTCACCACTGCTTCACTGGATTATGAACATCAGTCACCCAACGGTGGAACCTTTACCGGTTCATTCTTGTACGAATACAGTAACCTTTACAGTGATCTCTACAATACCAATATATCTCTGATGGCCGGGAATGAAGGGGACACCCTCCTGGCCTACCGGCAGCATGACGATAATCCACTGAACGGTTTCAGGCTGGACCTGAAATATACGGTGCCCATCAGAAATACCCACCTGTTTTCCATGGGTTACCAGCCCCAGTACCTGCAGCAACAAGGCGTTTTTAAGTTCGATACCCTGAATATGGTCAACCAGGTATGGAATCCCTATACGGAATTTGAAAATGAGACCGAACTTTCCAGGTGGATCCATGCGGGCTTCGTCAATCTGGAGGGTTCCTGGAACAAGTTGGATTATATCGCCGGCATCAGGCTGGAATATATGGACCAGATGTTCACCGTTGAAAATCCCGATTATCTGAATATTTTTGACCGTCCCACAACCGCTGAGAATGAGGTTAAAAAACTGGACCTTTTTCCTGTGTTGCACCTGCAGTACAACCTGAATGAGACAGACAACCTGGTAGCTGCTTTCAGCCGGCGTATCAACCGCCCTCCCACGAAAAACATGTCGCCCTTTCTCCTGCGTCGCCATTACGAGGTCTTCGCGGTGGGGGATCCCAGCCTGAAACCTGAATATGCCACTCTGGCCGAATTGAGTTATGTGAAGGGAATCGGTGAATCCATGGTTACAGTAACCGGTTTTTACCGCAAAACCAACAACGCCATTTACAGGGTCAATACGGTCCTGACCGAAGATGAGGCAGATTGGTACCATGGAAATTCGGTATTGATCAGAAGTTATACCAATTCGGGAAACAACCAGGCCATTGGTGGAGAACTGGCAGCTGATCTGAAGCTGGCTCCATGGTTGAAATTGTACCTTGGTGGAGCCCTGTACCACTTTACCATCCAGGGAGATATTTTTGAATTTGAGGTGGATCAGCAGAGTACCAACTGGTCACTCAATGCCAACACAAGTGTTTCTATTGCCAGTCAGTTCAGTCTCTACTGGGCTCTTTCAGTCCAATCCGCAACTGTTACCGCTCAGGGCAAAGATGAACTTTTCTACATGTCGGACGCTTCATTCAGCTGGATCTCGAAAAAAATCACAAACCTGAATATCCAGCTGAAGGTACTTGATACATTCTCTTCCAACGATAAAGGATTATCTACAGAAGGGTATGACCACACAGGAACCCAGATTTTTTACCAGGTAACCACTTATCACCGTTACGGCCCCATCCTTGAACTGAACCTCACCTATACCCTGAATACGTCACTGCAGAAGAAAAAGTCACTGGACAGCACCTTTGGAATAGAGGAATTTTAGAGGTTGTCTCAAAAATCCTCTTTTGATTAACTCTAAGGGATACTTTGGAAGTAACCTGGCATTTTTCACGCAGTGAATAAGCACGTTACGATAAAGTATCCCTTAGAAAAACAGATCGGTTGACCTTTTTGAGACAGTCTTTTTTAACTACTTTAACAAGGCTGAGAGTTTTGCTTTATCAAGCAGTACAACCTGTTTCCCTTCAGTCCTGATGATCCCATCCCGGTTCATTTCACTGATGGCACGGCCAACGGAAGGTCGGGCCACACCAAATAGTTCCGACAACCGGGATTGAGAAAGAGGCAGCATTAACCGGTCGGAATCCAGCTTTCCGGAAAGGTCCAGCAGGTACTGTGCCAGCTTCCCTTTAATGGTCGAGAAAGAGAGGAATTTGATTTTGCCGGAAAGGAATTGTCCCCGGCTTGATACATTATCCACAAAGTTCCTGAGGATCAACTCACTGTTCTGCATCATCCTCAAAAAAGAGTCCCTGGAGATGGAAATCAACTCTGTCTTTTCATTGGCAATGATATTTACAGGGTACCTGTTCTGCTTCCCGAAGAGAAAAGCCGGAGCCAGTGGACGTGGTGAAGCAATATCTTCTATCTTGATAACTTTGCCGGCGAAATCCACCATCTCTCCTTTAACGCTCCCCCTGATGATGATATGCAGGAAAAACACTTCCTCCCCGGCAAGAGCAATCAGCTCGCCCTTTGCAAGGGCCTTCATCTGGTGGGAAACCCCGGAGAGGATCATCGAAAGCTCATCCTGATCCAATCCATTAAAAAGTGGACATCCCGTCAGGATGGAGAGTACATCTACTGAAACTTTTCCCATTGATCAAGTATTAGTTCCGGTTAAAGACTGAGAGAATAGCCAAATAAAAGGATATGGGACTGAAGTGGATCAGCCATATTGATTTCATCCTCCAGGATATACCTGACAATGAACCTGGACCTGAAATTCAGGGAATACTCCACTCCTGCTGAATACCGCATCTTATAAAACAGACGGTCGGGATTCCCGCTGAGCACATGGGAGCTTTCTATGGTTGCGAATAATCCCAGTCTGGATCCGAAGAGATGGTGTTCAACCTTCAACCTGTTCCTGTTCACCAGGTTGTTATCACTGAAAGCCCCCTCAAAGGCATAATCATCAAAACCATATTGCATCCGTATTCGGAACGAGAAGTCAAGTACGGATATAGTGTGACTGCCGGTTGCATCCACATGCATCCTGTACCTTCTCTGTAGCTGCAACTCCCTGTCGGTGGCGAGCAATGCCCTAAAACCGACATCAGTACTGAAATAATCGGTTATATCGTATTCACCCGACAGTGTGAACTGAGTGCGGTCATATTGCAAACTATTGTTCTTAAACCGCTGTTCAACCTCTAATGAAAGATCAACTCCGTTGTTCAGTCCTTTATCAATTTCAAACTCGTACCATGAACAAAAATCTTTCTGTTGGCCGGACAACTCCACTGTTTCCGGCAGAATCAGAATGAAGAATAAGAGGGTGTATCTTAGACTCCTAGTCGTCATCATCGTCATTCCCTGCTATTGGCTGGGCCTCATCACTATCATTCATCCAGTCGTCATCCTCAAAGTAGTACATAATGACCCTGGCAGAGTCTCTCAGATAATCGATCCTCCCTATTTCCAACCTGTTAATAGTGAGTCCGGTTCGCTCCTCAAGGTCTTGAATTAACATCTCCCTTTTTTCGGGTTTTATCAAATCAACGTTTTCATAATTGATCACTTTCCTTGTTTCGTGCTTTAGCAGAAATACCTTCTCCAGAAGGTAGGTGACAAATAATAATACCACATTGGTGAGCAGTAACTCCGCATAACTTACTTTCCTGTTTGAAAGGGCATTGATTACGGATATTCCGATCACCAGGAACAAATAGGTCATTTCCCGGATGGGGATCTGCCTGGTTCTGTAGCGTATAATTCCGAATATGGCAAATAATCCCAGCGCAAATCCAAGTTCAATCTTGATGTTCTCCAGGAGAAAGACCATAAAGAAAACCACCAGGCTGATCAATATATAGGTAAAAAGGTAGTCCTTCCGGGGAGTTGCTTTGTAATAAAGGTACCGCACCAGGATTAAAACTACCAATAGATTAAAGACAGTCCTGAGTATCAGGTCGAGAAAGTCTTCCCAGTTCATCAATTCAATATTCAACAGTTCTGGCATGACGTTAGTTTTTTATGTATTGCAAATAGTGGTTATTTATTTGATGTACCCGGCGTACCTTCTCTTTAAACAGGTTTTGCTTCAATTCCGGGTTGAGCATAGCCATCCCTGTGCAATACTTGCTGAATCGCCGGGGGATGATATGATGCTGGCGCAACGCAGCATGAAACGGGGAGCCGGATAATAGTTTTTCAAATTTGATCTCAGCAATGGAAATCCCGGGCAATTCAATGCTTTCTTCAGAAACCGGATTGGAAAACCAGAGTTGGTAATCAAGGGTGATTCTTTCTGTCTGACTATCATTAACCAGGGTAATCCGGTTGAAACTATTCTCCAGAACAGGCAGCATTTTTTCATCCTCATAGCGCGTATAGTGGGCCAGGAACTCCTCCTCTTTACTCAAAATAGAAGCTTCTTTAGCCTGGGTTTGCATCCTGTTCTTGACGGTAACTCCCCTGGCATCTTTCGTTTTGACCTCCAGGTAAACAGCGTCGGATGAATCATACTTTCTGAACCTGATCTTATGGCGGTTCACCCTGCCGCGGTGATGCATGTGGTACATATCCCGGCCCAGGGTATCATAATAGAAGGTCTGATAATTATGCGAACGCCGGTCATCAATCTCCAGTACGCGGTAATCATTTACCAGCATAGAAAGGATGCCGGGAACCTCGATGTAGCTGAAGATGTACTTGCTGTCCTTTCGCCGCATGAGGCTGGCCCGCTGCACCTCTTCCAGGGTGATGCTGCTGAAATCCGCCAGAACCCCTTCTATTTTACCGGCGATACTCATACAGATACTTCTTCTTCTTGTAGAGCTTTCCCCTGCTATTGTAGTATTGTTTTTCCACCCTCAGCTTATCTTCATACATACTCTTTTCAGTTCTTTCGATCCTGCCTTTTGCATCCAGAAATACCTCTTCCACCAATTTTCCATCATCGTTATACGCATACTTTTCCCACTTCTTAACCTCCCCCTTCTTGTTGAATTCCTGAATTTCAATCAGGTCACCAGCTTCATTGTACTTCTCAATCGATTCAACCACCGGGTCATCCATCCCCTCCTCAATAAAATATTCATGGACTGTTGTGGAAATAATCTCTTTTTCCTTAATGATCTTCTTGCTCTGACCAAATACTCCACCTGAGATGAACATGAAAATCAGCATCATATATAACATCTTCTTTATCAGCATAATTGTTCTGTTTCTTACAGTTGTTCTATGGTAATCTCCCCCAGGTCAACCACCTGGTCAAACTCCGATATGGTAACCTGAAATTCCAGGACCACGTTGTCTTTGACTCGTGTAACGTCGTCCGAATAGAGAAAAATCCGGTAATCCCCAGGTATCAGTTTGCTGAATTCGAAATACCCATCGTCCTGGGTTCTGATCCTGTCATCGTAAAATGTGTGATTCCCATAGGTAATGTATACTTCTTGCTCTTGTGCAGGAGCAATGTACTCTGTCACCAGTTTCGGCCACCTGGATTCGTCCACATATTTTTCCACCCAGACCACTCCTTTGATCATGGCAGCACCATCGTCATAATCCAGCGTAGTTAACTTCTCAAGATCTCCCAGGTCAACCTCCTCACCCCTCTTCAGATCGACCAGGTAAAGCTTCTCCTGTTGCTCATCAAGGATGGATGTTGAATCCTGTGAAAGGTAGTAAACATAATAGCGGCCCGGGAACAGGTAATTAAATCTGAATTTTCCTGTAAGATCTGTAAATTCCCTGTCTCCCAACGCATTATCCTCACCGTACAGCATGAAAATTTCTTCATCCACTGCGACCCTCTCATAGAGTTGACTTGAAAAATCATCATTGTAAAAACGCTCTATGATGGTACCGGAAATGGAGCCCGTACCGCCCGTACCAGGATTCTTTTCACAGGAAGAAAACAGGAAAATGAAGGGTACCAGCAATAAAACAACAGCCAATTCGCAAGATGGCATTGTCCTCTCTTTCATCCGTTTAATTTTTAACTCATTAAATTTGCAATCCCAAATATAGCAAAAACCTTACCGGAATTTTCTCTCCTGTAACATTTGTTACCAAATTGAATCCACATTAACCTGCATCTTTGCACCAACGTTTTAACATTCTAATATTCTAACATTTTACCCTATGATTCGGGAAGTAGTAAAAATAGACGAAGAATTATGTGATGGTTGCGCACAATGCATTCCCAATTGTCATGAAGGAGCGCTCCAGATGATTGACGGTAAAGCCAGGCTGATCAGCGACCTGATGTGCGACGGTCTGGGTGCATGCCTGGGGCATTGTCCACAGGATGCTATCACCATTGAGAAAAGAGAAGCGGAACCTTACGATGAGACAAAAGTGATGGAGATTATGGTGGAAAAGGGTGAGAATACAGTGGTTGCCCACCTGCAGCATCTGAAAGAGCACAATGAAACGGAGTTCCTCAAAGAGGGTGTTCAATATCTAAAAGACCACGAAAATGAATTGGAATTTAACGTAAATAAAGTGATGAGCAAGGTACACAATGCAAATGTTGAACAGGAGCAACTGGCATGCGGATGTGCAGGATCAGAGGCCCGTAGTTTTAATCCCAAATCGGCTGCCGTTCAACCCGGTGCTGTGGCAGCAGGTGCTCTCACACTTGACAACCGGGTACTGGGTGGCCAGCAATCGGAACTTAGACAATGGCCCGTCCAAATGCACCTGATCAATCCCACGGCATCATACTTCCAGCAGGCAGACGTGGTGCTGGCGGCAGACTGTGTGGCTTTCTCTCTGGGAGATTTTCACTCAAAGTGGCTCAGGGGAAAAAACCTGGCCATTGCCTGCCCAAAACTCGACTCAGGCCTGGAATCCTATGTTTCCAAGATCAAATCTTTGATAGATGATGCAAAAATCAATACCTTAACGGTGATGATGATGCAGGTTCCCTGCTGCGGCGGATTGTTGCAAATGGTAAAGGCCGCAACAGGTCATGCTGAAAGAAAGGTACCAGTAAAATCAGTGATCGTTGGAGTAGAGGGGGAAATTTTGGAGGAAGAATGGGTGTAATATGTATCAGAAACTAACCAGGTTCAAATCATTCAGGCTACCGCTCCTGGTATTTCTGCTTACTGCTTTCCTCCTCTCCTTTGTCCATGTAAAAGTGGACAATCCCTTGCTGTTGTTTGAAAGGTTTGTAAAAGGAGGAGGATGGCTGGAGATCGCCCTCATTGGGTTTTACGCAGCACTGGTGGCTTATAAAATGCAGGATCCCGGAAGGGTACAGGCCTGGAGGAAATACACCTGGTTTGCATTCTCCATTGTCTTTTTCTCCCAGCTGACACTGGGCCTGTTTGGATTTGACAAGTTCCTGATGACCGGGAAACTGCACATGCCCATTCCCATGATGATACTGGCAGGACCTGTTTACAGGGGAGATATTTCGGTGATGCCTATCCTTTTTGTGAGTACAGTGCTCCTGTCGGGACCCGCCTGGTGCAGCCACCTTTGCTACTTCGGAGCCATAGATTCCCTGGCCTCCGGGAGCAAAACCCACCGGGGTCCCATTCGCAACAAATGGGCCCTGAAATCAACAGTGTTCATCCTTGTAGTTATGGCAGCCATTGTATTGAGATGGATGAATGTACCTGTACTCACAGCCACCCTTGTAGCAGGTGGTTTCGGGATCATTGGTCTGGGGGTCATCCTTCTGATCTCCCGAAAGGAGGGCAGAATGGTACACTGCACAGCCTATTGTCCCATTGGCACCATTGTGAACCTGACCCGTTTTGTGAATCCGTTCAGGATGTATATTGACAAAACCAGCTGTACCGATTGCATGGCATGCACCCGGTATTGCAAATACGATGCATTGAACATGTCTGATATTGCAGCCCGGAAGCCAGGTCTGAGCTGTACCCTTTGCGGTGATTGCATCTCTTCGTGTCATGCCGGTTCCATTAAGTACAGGTTCCTGCGATTATCACCGGCCACTTCCAGGAACCTCTACCTGCTTATCACCATCTCCCTCCATGCCTCCACCATTGCACTTGCCCGGATGTAAAATATGGATAATTGAAGATTATTCACTATTTTTAGGTAAGATCAATGATCCCCCGTGATGCATCAGATGACCGATTTTTTTAAGAATTCTATCGGAATAAGCCCCGAGAACCAGACCAAGATCCTTTATTCTATCGTAATCCTGGTGGTGCTTGGTACGATCCGGTTTGCCATCCTTAGAATCGTCTGGAAGTTCACTGAAGATCCCAAATCAAGGTATACCTGGAGGCGTTCAGTCTCATTTACAGTTGGCTTCCTGACGGTCATTCTCATAGGCAGTGTCTGGATCAAGGCCATTGGTGAGTTTGGTACATTCCTGGGTCTGCTCACCGCAGGCCTGGCCATTGCCCTGAAAGATATGCTGACCAACATCGCAGGTTGGATATTTATCCTTGCACGCAAACCCTTTTCTCTGGGCGACAGGGTTCAGATCGGTGAACATGCAGGAGATGTAATCGATCTGAGACTTTTCCAGTTCACCCTGCTGGAAATCGGTAACTGGGTAGATGCCGATCAGAGTACCGGCAGAATCATTCATATTCCCAACGGAACCGTATTCACCCGGACCCAGGCCAATTACAGTGCAGGATTCAGATTTATCTGGAATGAAATGCCCATTCTGGTTACCTTCGAGAGCAACTGGAGAATGGCCAATATTGCCCAGACCATCAATGTCCTTCAGGCGTTGATATTTACCAAAGAAGATCAGATGTTGCTGACTCCCACCTATCATATTTACGATATGTACAAGGTTCATCATGATGCGGAATTGCTGCCTCTGTCACTGGAAGGCCCGGATTACACTTTCGGAAAGGAATCTCTGCCTGCCATTAATGCAAGTGCCTCGAAAAGCCCTGATGGTAAGATTCATGTGAGCCTGGTAAATATTGATCCGGAACAAATCCTGGATGTGGTGCTGAAACTGCGTGGGACCGATGTGCATAAGGTAAATGGAACAGTGCTGACTTCAGAAGAAGCAAACAGCCACAATACGTTTGCCAATCCCGGGGAGGTTGTTCCGGTGGAATTCAAGGATGTGAAGATTATGAAAGATCAAATTGTGGTCACTCTTCCGGCTAAATCAGTTGTGGTCCTTGAAATAATGTAATTCTCCTGTCAGGTTACAGTGGTGAATCATCCTTTTCGGCCGGCCGCGCGTAAAAGCGCTGGGTGGGGTAAGCGAATTCAATGTCTTTTCTTTTTGCAAATGCCTTGAGAACGTCTTCCCAGATCTCATGCTCGGTGACCCGGCGTTTACGCGGGTCACATATGTATCTCATAGTCAGCAAAATACCGCTATCTTGCACAGA
>Ga0255398_1053_pt1 | contig 16782 bp, 14 predicted proteins | sample ANMaggSeSYBR01K3_FD_182119 | JGI IMG/M metagenome (GOLD analysis project Ga0255398, IMG submission 182119) | Sediment cell enrichment communities from methane seep in Santa Monica Basin, California, United Staets - ANME aggregate JGI... | ecosystem: Environmental > Aquatic > Marine > Cold seeps >...
TGTGGATGACATACCGATTCTCGTTGATTTTTTCATACGTGAATATAATGAAAAGATGAAAAAAGATGTCTGGATGGTTTCCGATGAGATTATGGAGGCGTTCAAACGCTACAACTGGGCAGGGAACATCCGCGAACTCAAGAACTTCATAGAATCCGCCATGAATCTGGTCACAGACGATCATGTCATAGGTAAGGAACACATGCCATCACATGTCTCGGAAGTGCTTATGAAGAAAGAGCGGTATATTCCGACACAGACGACAACGGTTGACGATCTCAACAAACATCTTGAATCCATTGAAAAAGACATCATCGATAAAACACTGAAGCAGTACAATAACAATATCAGCAAGGCAGCTGAGCATCTCAAGGTTTCAAGACAGAATCTGCAGTATAAAATAAAAAAATATTATGAATAATCGAAACCTCCACAATAGATACAAATGATTGTGGAGGTTTTACTCATATATAATGGCGGGTTAACATGAAACTAACATCGGTATGTTATCATTCTATCGAAGGAGTTGAGAATATGCTTGTAATGACCGCGCCAATCATTGATCGCAGGGCTGTATTGTTTCATAAAATCCTCATCGAGGAAAGCGTAACCACTTACTATCAGCCAATAGTCAGTTTGAAAACAGGTGCCGTGATGGGCTATGAAGCGCTATCAAGAGGGCCACAAAACACTGAATTTTATTCGCCTACAGAAATGATCAAAGCCGCTCATGACTATGGTAAGCTATGGGAACTGGAAATGCTATTTAGACAGAAAGCACTGGAACGGGCAGTTGAGATCAGTCCAGAGAAATATCTGTTTATCAACGTCGATCCGGACATTATCAAGGACGATAATTTTAAAACTGGTCTTACCAAAGAGTGTTTAAATGCTATTGGAATCTCAGAAAAAGCAATTGTGTTTGAGATAACAGAAAGGACTTCCATAAATGACTATGTATCCTTTCAAGTTGTGTTGGACCACTACAGAAATCAGGGGTACAAGATTGCCATCGACGATGTGGGATCCGGCTATTCTGGACTCAAGACCATCAACGAAGTGCGTCCGGATTTCATCAAGATCGATATGGATCTCATAAGAAATATTGATAAAGACGCATTTAAACAAGCACTGCTCAAAGCATTTGTCGATACAGCCATCAAGACAAATATTAAACTGATTGCAGAGGGCATTGAAACAAAAGAAGAACTCAAAACACTCATTTTACTAGGGGTTCATGCTGGACAGGGCTATTATCTTCAAAAACCGTCGCCAAAGTTTGAGGATCTTGAACTTGCAGTGATCAAGCGCATTGAGGACTATAATAAGATTTCCACCAACCTAAACGCATATGCCCAGGATTATCATTACATCTCGAACCTTGTGAACAGCCACAAACACTGCACATTTGAATCCATGATTGAAGCTCAGACCGTCAAACAACATCTCGAAAAAGAGAATTTGAACAGTGCTTGTATCTGCGAACACGATTATCCAGTCGGATTGGTCATGAAGCATAACATAGACTCTAAACTGTCAGGACGCTATGGCTATTCGCTCTATTCAAATCGGCCGGTCTCAAAAATCATGAATACTACTCCCTTGATGGTCGATTCCTATACCCCTATAAGCGTAGTTGCCAAGCGTGCCATGGAACGTTCAGATGAAGAACTTTTTGATGATATCATAGTGACTAAGGCATCGAAATATCTTGGAATTGTCTCTATGAAAAAAATATTTGAATATACGCTTATGTTTGAGAAAAATAATGCCAAGGAACACAATCCCCTTTCAGGACTCCCTGGTAATCCAATCATAAAGCGGGTCATGTCGGATCTTGTAACATACAAGAACAACTCCTGTATCTGCTATCTGGATATCAATGACTTTAAAATATACAATGATGTCTATGGTTTTGAAAGCGGTGATAATATGATCCGGTTTTTGGCGCAGCTCATACAGGATGTCGTAAAAAAGATATTTCCATTTTCTAGTTTCATCGGTCATGTGGGTGGCGATGATTTCATCATGATCATCGATGGCGAGACGAAGGAGTATCATCAGGTGCTTCAAAACATCCTGGATGAATTTGAAAGAAATAAAATCTTTCTTTTTTCCGACAAGCATATCATGAACAATAAGATTGTTTCAGAAGATAGATTTGGTGTGATGAGGGAATTTCCCCTCACAAAGCTTTCAATTGCCGGAATAGCTGGAGATTTGTCGAAATATAGAACTTCTGAAGCTTTAAGTGAAGCTTTGGCTGCGCTTAAAAAAGAAATTAAACAGAATTCAGAGAGCAGTTTTAAAATAATAATGAAATGAGGTGCAAGAAAATTTGCACTTAATGCTAAAAAGCAAAATATTTTGCATAAAAAGTGCAAATTATTTTGCTTTTTACTTTGCAGACAATTCTAAATATTCAGATTATTCATTGTATGGATATTTGTACATTGTGTTTTTGGAACTGGTTGAGCGCTTTTGTCTCGAAATGTATTCAGTTGGCATGAGTCTTGCGTATATAACCATATAACAATGAAATATTAAAATGGAGGTTTTCAGTATGAGAAAAGAAACTGTAAAAGTGGCAATATGGGGCTTCGGCGCAATGGGAAGCGGAATGGCAAAGATGCTTTTGACGAAACAAGGTGTTGAAATCGTTGGTGTTTGTGATAGAAATCCGAGCAGAGTAGGAAAAGATATCCATGAACTTTTAGGAGTTGAGCGTGGAGACCGTAAACCTGTAATCGTAAATCCTGAAATCGACGAAGTGATCAGCGAAGGTTCTTGTGATGTTTGCCTTTGTGCCACTGATTCGTTCACTGAAAAAGCATTCCCTAGACTCAAGCACGTTCTTGAAAAGAAAATCAATGTCATTTCCACAGCAGAAGAAATGGCTTATCCTAAAGCACAAAATCCGGAACTTGCAGCTGAGCTGGATAAAATCGCAAAAGAAAATGGCGTATCCATCTTAGGAACAGGCATCAACCCAGGACTAATCATGGACCTTCTTGTAGTTGTACTCACTGGTTGTATGACTGATGTGACACATGTAGAAGCAAAGCGAGTCAACAGCTTATCACCATTTGGTCATGCGGTAATGGAAGAGCAAGGCGTTGGAATCACTGTCGATGAGTTCAACAAGGGCGTAGAAGATGGTTCACTTGCAGGTCACGTTGGATTTGCAGAGTCCATCAATATGATCGCTGATGCTATCGGTTGGAAAGTAGACGGAATCAAGACTCAAATGGCACCTATCGTAACAACAGTAGACAGACAAGCACCACACGGCTTTGCTGCTGCTGGAAATGTCGCTGGCGTAAGCATGACTGGTCAAGGTTATGTTGACGGTGAAGTGAAAATCGACATGATTCACCCACAACAGATCGAGCCAGAAATGGAAGGCACATACACTGGGGATTACATCACACTTAAAGGCACACCTGAAGTCAACATGACGATCAAGCCTGAAGTTGAAGGTGGACTCGGAACAATCGCAATGTGTGTCAACATGATTCCACAAATCATCAACTCAGAACCAGGTCTCAAGACTATGCTCGATTTACCAGTACCAAGAGCAATCATGGGCGATATGAGAAACTGGATCAAAGCATAAACGAAAGAGGTGTTTGAATGAACGCTAAAAAAGGCGAATGGGTAAAAATTTACAGAGTAATTTTGAAGCCTGAGGAAAGAGCTCCCCAGGTGCCTGACGATACAAAACTTGTACCACTGGAAATGTGGGTCAAAGGGTTTATAACCGCTGATGCAGAGCTTGGAGATATCGTTGAGGTCAAGACGATTACAGGTAGAATGGAAAGTGGCAAACTCGTGGAAATCAATCCGACTTATACACATTCTTTTGGTAATTTCGTACCTGAATTGTTACAAATAGGATTGGATCTTAAAGAAATTCTGTTTGGAGGTGATTCGGTTGAAAGATAATTCATATAATGCGGTGATGAGCCGAAAAAATGAGATCATGAAAAATGCCATAGGCATTGATTATTCCACTTTTGAGAACGAAGGCATCAGCTTCGAATATGAGCGTATGATGCGAGAAACCGGATACACTCTTGAAGAAATGCAAAAGATTCAAGGAGAGACTGGCGTTGGAAACACCCCAATCTTTGAACTCAGAAATATGACAGCGCTCGCTAGAAAATATTCTGAACCTGGAAAAGGTGCGAGAATATTCATAAAAGATGAAGGCGGAAATCCATCCGGAAGTTTTAAGGCAAGACGTGCGGCAAATGCAGTATATCATGCCAAAAAACTCGGCTACAAAGGTGTCATCGCGGCAACCAGCGGTAACTATGGAGCAGCTGTGGCATCCCAAGCGGCAATGCAAGGCCTCAAATGCATAATCGTACAGGAAACGTATGATTCAAAAGGCATGGGACAACCTGAAATTGTTGAAAAAGCGAGAAAATGTGAAGCTTATGGCGCTGAAGTCATGCAACTCTCAGTTGGTCCAGAACTCTTCTATGAGTTCTTGTTGTTGCTCGAGGAGACTGGATACTTCAATGCGTCACTCTATACACCATTCGGTATCGCAGGTGTTGAAACCCTCGGTTATGAGCTTTCAATGCAAATGCGTGAAAAATATGGTAAGGACCCGGATGTAGTGGTTTGTACCAATGCAGGCGGTGGTAACCTTACTGGTACAGCGAGAGGTCTCATCAAAGCTGGAGCCACTGACACTCAAGTTGTCGCAGCATCAGTTGATCTTTCCGGACTTCACATGGCAAGCGATAGCCAATTCAATCGCAAGTCGTTCACAACTGGTCATACAGGTTTTGGCATACCGTTTTCAACCTATCCGGACCGTTCAGATGTACCGAGATCGGCTGCTCGTCCAATGAGATATATGGACAGATATGTCACTGTGACACAAGGTGAAGTATTCTATATGACTGAAGCACTGGCACAAATTGAAGGACTTGAAAGAGGACCGGCTGGAAACACAGCACTTGCAGCGGCTTTCAGTATTGCAAGAGAAATGGACCAAGATCAGATGATCATTGTTCAAGAGACTGAGTATACCGGAGCAGGCAAACATATTCAACCACAATTGTCATTTGCAAGAGACAATGGTATTGAAATATTCTTCGGTAATCCGGTGGATCAAGTGCCGGGAGTAAACATTATTCTACCAAAGACTCCAGATCTCATAAAAGCAATTGATCTAGACATGACGAAAACCAGAAAATCTGTCGTAAAGAATGCGATCAACGCCAATCAGGCGACTCGTGTCAGCGAACAAGATATACAGTTTCTAGTTGCAGAGACAAAGACAGATAGAACATTTGTAACAGAAACACTTAAGGAACTCGGAATAGAATTTTAATGCGGATAAAATTAAGGAGGATCAATTCATGAAAGGTTTTTTAAAGAGAGACGACGACTTCGCGGAAAGACGTCAACACCTTGCTGATCTAACGGATGAGCAATTGAAAGAAAAGTTCTGGAGTTTGGTGGAAGAAATCGTGGATCCACTTATGGAACTTGCAGAAAAGAACACCTCACCTGCCATCGAGCGTTCTGTACTACTCAGAATGGGTTTCTCAAGCCTTGAAGCAAAACCACTTGTTGATGGTGCTGCGGATAGAGGACTTGTGGGTCATGGCGTTGGGCACGTTGTTTACAGAATTGCGAAAGAGAAGAACCTCGACATCAGAACTGCTGGTCTCGAACTTATCGAAGGCAAGCACTGGGACGACGCTGTGGCAATCTTTAAGGGAGGTGCAAAATAATGCTGGATATCAATAAGAAAATTGACGTGAAAGAAATCCTCAAGGATTTGGAAAATTATAGACCAAAGAGACGTGGATGGACTTGGAGAGAGAAAAGTGACAAGCAGGTTTATGGTCCTTTTGAATATACAGATATGTCCACACCTCTTAAAAACTACATCGGTATTCCTGCAGCTCAATACTTTGGCAATATCGATCCACAACCAAACAATACAATCACTACTGAAATCGCATCTGGTCGTTTCGAAGACGATATAAGAAGAATGAGAATGGCAGCATGGCACGGAGCGGATCATATCATGGTAATCCGTACTGCTGGACAATCCCATTTTGATGGTTTGATCGAAGGTACTCCACAAGGTATCGGCGGTGTTCCAATTTCAAGAAAGCAAGTTAGAGCACACAGAAAAGCGCTTGACCTGATCGAAGATGAAGTTGGCAGACCAATCAATTACCACTCATATGTATCAGGAGTAGCAGGTCCTGACGTAGCTGTAATGCTCGCTGAAGAAGGCGTAAACGGAGCTCACCAGGATCCTCAATACAATGTGCTTTACAGAAACATCAACATGGTGCGTTCTTTTGTCGATGCGGCAGAGTCTAAAAAAGTCATGGCTTGGGCAGAAATGGTTCAAATCGATGGCGCTCATAATGCTAATGCTACTGCAAGAGAAGCTTGGAAAGTTATGCCTGAACTTATGGTTCAACACGGTATCAATGCCCTTTATTCATTTAAAGCAGGTATGCCTAAGGCAAACATCGCACTTTCCACAGTGCCTCCGACATCAGCTCCAGCTCCAAATATGAAACTTGACTTGCCATACGCTGTTGCGCTCAGAGAAATATTCTCAGAGTACAAGATGCGTGCGCAAATGAACACCAAATACATCACATCTTCTTCAAGAGAAGCGACTGTGACACATGTCATGAACATGCTTATTTCAAGATTGACTTCTGCTGACATTCAGTCCACAATCACTCCTGATGAAGGTAGAAACGTGCCTTGGCATATGTTCAACATCGAAGCATGTGATACTGCAAAACAAACACTTGCAGGTTTTGACGGCCTCATGGACATGATCGAACTCAGAAATGAAGGCTTCTTAAGAGATCAAGCTAGAGAACTTAAGGAAAGAGCAGTGCTTTACCTTGAGGAAATCATCAAAGCCGGTGGTTACTTCAATGCTGTTGAGCAAGGATTCTTTGTTGACTCGGCACTTTACCCTGAGCGTAACGGTGACGGTATCGGTAGAAAAATCGATGGCGGCGTTGGCGCAGGTACAGTTTACGAGAGAGCAGCAGACTATTTTGCTCCGGTTACAGCTCATTATGGGTACAACAATGTGGCTCAATATGATGAAAATGCAGTTTCCAATCCTTCGACATTGATCGATGGTTGTACGTTTGAAAATGCTGACAAAATCATTTACATCGACGAACTTGATGAAAACGATAATGTCAATCAACGTATGGCTGAGTCTGAGAAATACCGTGGCGAGCACGGGGAATCACCATTTGTGAAGCCTGAAGTTCAGTGGCTTGGCGATGGTGTCGTCCAGGTGGAGATCTTATTACCACTTTATCTCAGAGGAGCGCAGTATGCTGCAATTGAGTTCGCTAAAAAAATGAACCTCAAAGACGTTGAAGTGATCCACATAGAGCAAATGCACCCTACAGAGGGCACACGTGTCCAGCTTAAAGGTGTACTTGATTTCGACCTCGACATGAGAACTGTTGAGATTCCACCAGAGCCAGAAGTTATGAGCGATGATGAAATCAGAGAAGAGTTCGATAAGTACCCAGTGAAAATCGTTGCTGGTACTGTCGGAGAAGATGAGCACTCTGTTGGTTTAAGAGAAGTCATCGACATCAAGCACGGCGGTATTGAAAAATACGGTTGTGATGTTGAATACCTTGGCACATCCGTACCGATTGAGAAATTGGTGGATGCGGCTATCGAAATCGATGCCAATGTCATCCTCGCATCAACCATCATCTCGCATGACGATGTTCACTATAAAAACATGAAGCGTATTCATGAATATGCAGTGGAAAAAGGCGTCAGAGACCGTTTCATCATTTGTGCCGGTGGTACTCAGGTTACACCTGAAGTCGCTAGAGCAAACGGAATGGACGAAGGTTTTGGCAGATATGACAGAGGAGTCAATGTTGCGACTTTCTTAGTACACAAAGGCAGAGAAAAAAGAGGTCAATAATTATAACAAATGAAAGAGGGATGCAATCGCACCCTCTTTTTAACCACTTAGAGTGAGGTTGAAGATATGAAAGTAGATCTATTGGTTGCTGAAATCGGAAGTACGACTACTGTCGTCAACGCTTTTAATGGTATAGACACTGATTTTCCTGCCTTTATCGGACAGGGACAATCTCCGACTACGGTAAAAGAAGGTGATGTCACAATCGGTCTTCATACGGCCATTGACCATCTTAAGAAAAATATGAACTGGGATTCGGTTGAGTACGGCAAACTCTTGGCCACAAGCAGTGCCGCTGGCGGTCTAAAAATGACTGTTCATGGCCTTGTTTATGACATGACGGCTAAAGCCGCCAAGGAAGCCGCTCTCGGCGCAGGTGCCAATATCCATCTCGTGACGGCGGGAAGACTCAGACCATCCGATATGAAGAAAATTGAAAAAATAAGACCCAACATCATAATGATCGCCGGTGGCGTCGATTATGGCGAGAGGGATACAGCACTATACAATGCAGAAAAAATTGTCGAACTGGGTTTTGATGTTCCAGTTCTCTATGCTGGTAATGTCGACAATCAGGACGATATCCGAATGATCTTTGAAGATGCAGGTAAGGCGGATTGGCTTTTTGTGGTGGACAATGTCTATCCGAAGATCGATTTGCTCAATGTTGAACCTTCAAGAAAAGTCCTACAGGATATTTTTGAGGAGCATATCGTTCATGCTCCTGGAATGGAACATATTCGTGAAATGGTTACAGGTACTATAATTCCAACGCCTGGAGCGGTTATGGAGGCGTCAAAGCTTTTGAAGGAAGACTTGGGAGATTTGATGACTGTGGACGTCGGTGGTGCGACAACTGACATTCACTCGGTGACTGAAGGCAGTGAAGAGGTGGCTAGAGTTCTGATCAGTCCTGAACCTGTTGCGAAAAGAACAGTTGAGGGCGACCTCGGTGTTTATGTAAATATGCGCAACATCGTTGAGATGATTGGCCGTGAAAAATTGACTTCGGATCTTAAATTGCCGGAAGATGTCGTTCATGAACTCATTGAGAACCATGTGCCGATACCGACTGAACAGCTTCAAATCGACTTTGTAGAGCGCCTTACAAAAGAGGCGATCGTCACGTCTGCCAACAGGCATGCAGGAGGATTCAGAGTCATGTATGGCGGTGGAGGCAAAAAATCATATGCAGAAGGCAAGGATTTGACCAGCATCAAGTACATCGTCGGAACCGGTGGTGCATGTACGAGACTGCCAAACCGTGTTGCGCTACTTAAAGAAATCACCAAGAATATCTTAGGTGACAAACTGCTTCCAAACGAAGATGTTGAAATACTTATCGACAATGACTATATAATGGCTTCTCTAGGGGTGCTTTCCATCGAACATAAGGAATCTGCTCTCAAGTTGCTTAAGAAATCATTGGGATTGATTGAATTGTAGATGGAGGGGAACATGTATCCAAGAGTGGTCATCAATAAGAAGAAATTGTATGAGAATTCAAAAGTCGTTGTGGACATGGCCAGTAAGCAAGACATAAATGTCTATGCAGTGACGAAAGTATATTGTGGTATCAAGGAACTGGCAGAAGAAAGTATAAGAGCTGGGGTTGTCGGAATAGCAGATTCGAGAGTGGAAAATCTGATTCAGATGAAAGATCTTGATGTCCCGAAGATGCTGCTTAGATTGCCTATGGGCTGTGAAGCGGATCAAGTTGTAAAATACGCCGATGTGAGTCTTAACTCGGAGCTGTCAACCATGAGGTCGCTTAATGAAGCGGCTGAAAGCATCGATAAAAAACACGGCATTATTCTCATGATAGACCTCGGTGATCTCAGAGAAGGTATTTTACCTGAACAGGTAGATGAAATAGTACCTGAGATTCTAAAACTTAAAAACCTGGTACTTGAAGGTATCGGCGTCAACCTGACCTGTTATGGTGGTGTTATTCCGAATCCGGTGAATCTAGGTGAATTGAGCCAGATATCAAGTGATATCGAAACCAAATACGGCATCGCTCTCAAAGTCGTTTCAGGAGGCAACTCCAGCAGTCTTTATCTTCTGGAGAAAGGCGATATGCCGGAACGAATCAACCAACTCAGAGTGGGTGAGGCGATTGTCCTTGGTAGAGAGACTGCCTATGGTGATCCAATCCCAGGAACACATGATGACGTTTTTGTTTTAGAGGCGAAAATCATTGAACTCAAAGAAAAAGCCTCCATTCCAAGAGGCGAAATCGGGATGGACGCATTCGGAAACAAACCGACATTTGAAGACAAGGGACAGATGAAACGCGCTATCGTTGCAATTGGACGACAAGATGTGGAACCGTCTGGTCTGATGCCATTCGATGATAAGATTGAAATCATTGGTGCTTCCAGTGACCATATGATTTTAGATATGACTCATGTGAATGCGGGTTATTCAGTGGGTGATGTGGTCAAATTCAGAATGGATTATGGTGCGATGCTGAGACTGTTCACTTCGCATTACGTAGATAAAGTTACTGAATGATTATTGGGGACGGGTCAGAAGTGGAAAAACAAATGGGGACAGGTCCAAATCGGTACCTAGCTATGCTAGGTACCGATTAAGACCCGTCCCCATTCACCACTTCTGACCTGTCCCCATTTGTTTTTCCACTTCAGACCCGTCCCCATTTGTTTCCCCATTTTTATGAGTTTATAACCCCGCCGTAGGGTATAATATCAAAAATGCCATAAGGAGGTTCCTTTGAAAACTATCTTATTTGTAGATGACGAAGTCAATATTCTGAACGCCTTGAAAAGACTTTTCAGAAACCTTGAATTTGAATGTTATTATGCCCAAAACATAAAAGAAGCAGTGAAAGTTTTATTTGAGGTCGACAAGATCGACATGCTGATTACAGACATCAAAATGCCAGAGTTTGACGGACTTAGAGTTCTTAAACTTTTCAAACAGGCTTCACCTGACACAATCAGGGTCGCACTGAGCGGGTATGCATCCACCAGGAGCATCACGGAAGCTGTCAGTAAAAATCTGGCCAAACAGTATTTTTATAAACCCTGGAAAAACGAAGAACTGATTGATTATATCAGGAAGATGTTCCTGCTTGAGGAGAAACTGAAAGATGTGAACCTCTTTGAAGTTGTGCACAAATTTGAAAAAATCAAAACCATTCCGCGGCTCTTCAATGAAGTTTCCATGGCCATCCAAAAAGACGACAGCATCGAAGAAATCTCAGAAATGATTGAAAAAGATCCGGCCATAGCCGCAAATATCCTCAGAATATCAAACTCGGCGTTTTATGCCGCTAGAACCGGAAACCTGCAACAAGCCATCATGTACATAGGTCTCAACAATCTCAAGCAGATCATACTGACTTACGAGATCTCCAATTTCAAAATCAAATATTTTGAAAAGAGCGCTTCTATTTGGTCGCACTCTACAGAGACCAATAAAATCTTCCAGGAAATCTACGAGAAATACTACAACAAGAAGATTCCATCTGTTATCGGAACGGCTGGTCTGATGCACGATATAGGAAAAATACTCATGTTGCAAATTTTTGGCTTGTCCTATTTCGACAATGTTTTACAAAGCCAGGACAATACAGACGTTCTTTTAACACGTGAGATTGAACATTATGAGATCGATCATAGTACCCTCGGAGGCTACTTCTTGAATTGGTGGTCATTTCCACTAGACATCATTGAAATGACCATGTATCATCATGATCCATCAAACCCGGACATCATCAACAAGGAACTTGTGGCATTAATGTGTATCGCTTCACAGATCGATAGTAGTGATTCTGTGCTCAGACTGGAAAGTTACAAAACATCCTACAAAATACTTGGCATAGAAGATGATTATTTTGATACAATAGAAAAAAAGTATGAGTTGGAACGCTCACAATAATCGGAAGGTGAATTATGGTTGACTATGAGAAGTATACAGTATTGATTGTAGATGATGAGATGAACATACTAAAAGCTCTGAAGCGTGATTTGAGAAACGAGCCATATAAAATGCGATTTGCCAGCTCTGGTGCCGATGCACTTCAAGTGTTTGCAGAGGAAGGCGAAATCAGTGTCATACTGACAGATATGAGAATGCCTGGAATGACAGGACTTGAATTGCTCGACAAGATCAATGCGATCAGTCCTGATACCGTTAAACTGGTGCTCACCGGATATACGCAAATGCCACAGATTTTAGCTACAGTCAACAAAGTTGATATCTATAAGTTTTTGACCAAACCATGGGACATCGAAAATGAGATCAAGGTCTATCTTCGGGAAGCGATTGAAATCTATGAGGAAAGAAAAATCATGGGTGACAGTTTCAGGTCCCAAGAACAAAAGAACAAGATCTTCAATAAGATGTTGGTGGAAAGCTATGAGAAATCAGATTATATGTCACACCTATATGAAGAGCTCATCAAAGCTTACAATTACCACAATCTATTGACACTGCAGGAACTCAATGCGCTTCACGAAGGCGACCAATTTGAGGAGATGAAGAAAAAGACTTTGGAACAAGTCAAGAATAGAGTTTATTATTTGAATCGGATATTCGATTTTGGAAAACAGGTGTTTAAAGCGTTTGATATCTACGATATCAAACATGCGCTTCAGAAAAGGCTGGGTGAGATCGGCTGTAACGATGTATTGGTCGAAGTTGAGGATAATTCGCAGCAAATCACATTCATGGACAACTTCAAACTGTTGACCAATGTGTTCACGGATATACTGGATTGGATCATCACCAAGGAATCGAGACCGATCAAAATATTCATAAAGCAACACCCCAATAAAAATATTGTTGTAGTGATGCTTGAGGTGGATTGCGACGTCACTGAGGCCTTTAAAAGCACAGTTGAAAGCCAAGGCAAATTTGTTCAGCATGTGGTTCAAAGTGTTGGAGGCAAAGTAAAGTTTTATGAAGACGATAAGCAATTCGCAGTTAAAATGTTGTTTCCTGTGAAGGTGAAATCTGAATTATGAAAATAAATGTGAAAACAAATGGGGACAGGTCCAAATCGGTACCTAACTGCGCTAGGTACCGATTAAGACCCGTCCCCATTTACCAATTCAGACCTGTCCCCATTTGTTTATCTTTTAAATTATTCCGCTTTCCAAGCCTCAAAGCCTTCCATGACTTTGTCATATGTCTGCTGTGAGATTTCAGGGAGTTCTCCGCCAAACGCTTCTTTGGCAGCCTCAAAACCTTCTTTGAAAGCCCCGATCAGTGTATCGATTTTGGATTTGTCGCCTCCGGAAATTGTTTTTGCAAATTCCAGAATACGTTCAGATGTTTTGTTGACACCCCAGTAACCGTCTTCAGATATGGCTTCCTGAGCACTTTGTTTGGTTTCGGCGTCTACAGTGATGGTGACTTCCTCGCCATTAGCCAGTGCTTTGAGTATCTCACTAACATTACCGCCTTGCTTTTCAATCATGGATCTGACCATGACCTTGAATGATTCGGTATTTTTATGGAATTCCTGTTTGATTTGTGCGAGTTTTTTGGTGTCGATTTTATATGTGCCAAAATCTTCCTGTCCTTTGTTGCCCAAAGTGAGTTCATCAACAGGTGCATTCACCTGTGATACTTTTGGGTCCTCGCCGAACCGATTGTGGGCTGAATTTGAATGTTGTTGAATATTCGCATGTTCCATAGATTTACCAAGTTGTTTTATGTCCATAAGTATTCCTCCTTGAAGACAAACGTGATAAAATGAAGTTAACTTCTAAGTTGCATCCTTGCATTTAGATTTATCGGCATTTATTCATGAAATCTTTAAGACTTTTGGTCAAATAAAGAAAGAAGAAGGTGGAGTATGATCCAGAAACAGCTTTTGTCTGAAAAAATCGCAGAAAACATCGGCAAATCCATAGTGGGAGGGTTTTACAAAATTGGAGACCAGATGCCCAATGAAATGGAGCTCTCAGAAGAACTCGGTATTTCAAGAGCCACTCTCAGGGAGGCAATCAAGATATTGATCAGCCAAAATGTGCTCGAGGTTAGAAGGGGCATTGGTACCTTTGTTTCTCATACGCCAGGGCTTAGTACGGATCCTCTTGGACTTGACTATATATTGATCGCGGGCGAAAAAAGAGAAGTCGTGAAATGGGCAAAGCGAGTTCATGCGGATGCGGCCGAGCACCTTCATCTTTTTGGTGAAGATGAGCGAACCATCTGGATTGGAAATCAGGACATAGTGACAGTAAATGAGCTTGTTTCTAAAATTTGCGACATCAGTGAGACCATTTTTTTAAGACTTGAAATGCAATTTGGATACAGAATGGTGAAAGTGGTCGATGACGCATTACGCCGTTTGACTGGTGAATTTCAGATTCAGTACAATTCATCCATCAAGGACTATTGTTCTAAATACGTTGATGCGATTATAATTGGTGACAAAGATAAAACGGCAGCTGCGGTAAGCAGTATGCTGGATTTGATTTTGATACAAATGGAAGAGGCATAATATTATGGATATGTTTGAAATGCTCGCTCAAAAGCAGCTTGAGAATCAGGCTCCCTTAGCTGAGCGAATGAAACCGGAGTCGCTGGATGACTTCTTTGGGCAAGAAAAGATTTTGGGCAGCGAGAAATTATTGACCAAACTCATCAAAACAGACCGTTTGGGATCGATCTTACTATATGGCCCTCCGGGTAGCGGCAAGACGTCACTGGCCAAAATCATCGCTAAGACAACTGAGGCGGCTTTTATGAGTCTCAATGCCGTCACAGCTGGAGTCAAAGACATTCGCGAGATGGTTCAGGTTGCAAAAGACAATTTGGCAATGTATCAAAAAAGGACGCTCCTATTTATAGATGAAATTCATAGATTCAACAAGAGCCAACAGGATGCATTGCTTCCATTCGTCGAGGATGGGACGATCATACTCATTGGTGCGACAACAGAAAATCCGTATTTTGAAGTGAATGGTGCATTGATTTCCAGATCATCCGTTTTCAGGATGGAGAAGCTGACGGTTGAGAACCTTATGAATATCATGCTTCGGGCTCTAAAGGATGAACAAAAAGGGCTTGGAGGTTTGAGTGTCAAGATATCCGAGGAAGTTCTCCTATACATTGCAGAAATGTCATCAGGTGATGCCAGACGTGCCCTCAATATATTGGAACTTTCTGTCCTTTCAAAAGCAGACCTTTCAGATGAACTCGTCATTACTTTTGATGATGTCGATGAATGCATGCAGATGAAACATACCCCATATGACAAAGATGGAGACAATCATTACGATATCACTTCTGCGTTCATCAAGAGTATGCGTGGATCGGACCCTGATGCGGCACTTTTTTATCTCGGTAAAATGATTTATGGTGGAGAAGATCCAAGATTCATCGCCAGAAGAATTGTCATTTGTGCTTCTGAGGATGTCGGAAATGCCGATCCAATGGCTCTTGTCGTGGCGAACAGTGCCGCACAGGCGGTGGACTTCATAGGGATGCCGGAAGGCAGGATTCTGCTTGCTCAAGCCGCTTCATATGTGGCGTCAGCACCCAAATCCAATGCATCCTATATGGGAATCAACGAGGTCATGAACGATATTTCCACAATGGAAACCGGAACCATGCCTTATTATTTGAAGGACGGGACGAGCCTGAAACTTGAAAGGCAATATGGTGATACAGGAAAAATGGAAAGATACAAATATCCTCATGATTTTGACCAGCACTATGTGAAACAGCAGTATCTACCAGACCAGATCAAAGAAAAAAGATATTACAGTCCTTCTGATAATGGACATGAGAAAATCATCAAAGCATATCTTGAACGTACGAAATATAACAAACCATAAGATTATCAATACTTTGTAAAGGGTATAAATCTGAAAATGAGATTTCAATATGAATAAGGTGGTAGTTATGGATAATAATAAAGTACTCAATCATTCTGACCTGGCTCTTTTTTGTTACCAATACTCTGTGGTGTTAAAATCTGGGATTCCCTATTTGGAAGCAGTTCATTTATTGGCTGAAGATGTGATTGATGAAAAGATGAAGAGATACGCGACCTCGATTGCAGAACATGTCGAAAAGGGCGTGTTGCTTTCGGAGGCATTTGATCTGCAATCGGTCTTTCCTGTTTACACCATTGAAATGATAAAAATCGCTGAGATGTCGGGAAAATTGCCGGAAGTATTTGAAAGGCTTTCAGACTATTACGAACAAAGTGATCAGATCAAGCAAAAAATCAAAAGTGCCTTGACCTATCCGGTTGTTCTGATTGCACTGATGACTGGGGTCATCTTGCTGCTTGTCGTAAAGATTTTACCGATTTTCCACGATATACTTCTTTCTGTTGGAGGAACAGTTCCAGGTGCAACCCAGGCCATACTCAATGTCAGTATGTGGCTTCAGAGTGGAATTTTTATCATACTTGGATTAATCGGACTTGTTGTTATTCTGGTTTTGTTTGTGATGAGCAATAAATCGCAAAAATCCCGTCGTGACAGATGGATGCTCAATCTCCCGGTGGTCAAACATCTTTACAAATTGTCTGTGACCATCAAGTTTGCAAAAGCGTTGTCCATGTTGATCCATAGTGGTATGGACATCGACAAATCATTTGAGATGATAGTTCCTTTGGTGGATAATGTACACATTGCAAGTGCACTTGAGGAAAGCCTGGTTTCAATCAAAAATGGTGAAGACTATGAAACTGCACTTAAAAATATTGGGGTATTTCCCGATCTGTTTTTGAAGATGATGCGGATTGGACGAAAAACCGGTTCACTTGAACAGACACTGGATCGTATCTCAGGAATCTATGATAAGGAACTCACCAG
>Ga0255398_1054_pt1 | contig 16711 bp, 18 predicted proteins | sample ANMaggSeSYBR01K3_FD_182119 | JGI IMG/M metagenome (GOLD analysis project Ga0255398, IMG submission 182119) | Sediment cell enrichment communities from methane seep in Santa Monica Basin, California, United Staets - ANME aggregate JGI... | ecosystem: Environmental > Aquatic > Marine > Cold seeps >...
GATTGGGTTCTTAATTTATTAATTATTTGGTCAGTTAATAATTCTGCAATTGTATTTATTTCAAATAATTTAATAATTGTAAACCAAGGAAAACTTTCCAGCATTTTCCTGAAAAGATTATTAATATCATAATGTCCGGCAAATTCGGTTTCTCCTTTTACAAGTTTATCAACTTCTTCGGGCGAGATATTGTAGTCCCACATCAATTGTCGGTATATTTTTTCTTTTGTTTTGTCCACTCAACTTAGTTTTTTTTTGATAAAATATACTTATTAAATTTAAGCCATGTATTTTAAGAAATTTGCGAAATTCCTTTACCGGAATATTGGATAATTTCTTGGTTGACATTAAAATACTTCTACGCTAAGGCAGGTAGCCCAACTTCTTGATGATAAGTATTAACAGAATATTTATCGAATATTTCAGAAACAATTTCAAAAGATTTTTGTTGATGGCGTATTGTCAGTTCATCAGAAATTTGCGTATAGGTAAATAAGTTATACCTTGATAGGTGTTTTTAAATTGCTCATCCATAGCAATTACCATTTTAGGATAATTATCATTTATTTTTAACAGGTTTCCAAATTCACGTTTAATGGTTTTATCATTATCTAAGCGTAGAGTTACCTGAACATATATTGTCTCATTATTTTTTGTGGCAACAAAATCTATCTCTTGTGTTTCGAGCCAACCAATTTTCACATCATAACCTTTATACAAAAGTTGATTATACACTATATTTTCCAGAAGTTTTGCCTTATCGTCCGGACCATAACCAACTATAGCGTTGCGAATTCCACAATTTTCGAAATAGTATTTTTCACCAAATTCAAATATACGTTTACCTTGCACGTCGTAACGTGGTACTTTATGGATTAAAAAAGCATTGCTGAAATAATCGTTAAATGTTTGAACCTGATTGTGTGATATATTTACTTGTTGCGACTTGAGAAAATCGCTAATACGTTTTGCTGAAAAAATACTGCCAATGTTATTAGCCAAAAATTGAATCAGGCGTTCGAGAAAATTAGTACTTCGTATGCTATATCTTGAAACAACATCGCGATAAACAATAGTTGTGTAAATATTTTTCAGGTATTCGAATACGATATCATCTGTCAGGTTAAGATTTATAAGATAGGGTAGTCCACCATATTTGAAAAACTTTAACAGATTTTTATCTGAATCGGTCAGTTTGTGAAAAGTCAGGAACTCAATATATGAGAGGCTATAAATATTAAATTCAATTGTTCTTCCTGCTAACAAGCTTGCTAATTCTCCTGAAAGCAATTTAGCATTGCTACCAGTAATATAAATATCGTTATTTTCATTCAGGAGTAAGGAGCGGATAGCTTTTTCAAAATTGGTTATTTCCTGAATTTCATCAATGAAAATATAATTCATTTTTTCATTTGAGGAATGCACAATTATATATTTATTGAGATCTGAAGCTGTCTTTATTTCATCAAATGCAATATCTTCTTTGTTGATATAAATAATATTTGCTTTTGGCTCTTTTTTAAGAATTAGTTGCATGATTTGGAAAAGCATAAAGCTTTTACCTACACGGCGTTGTCCTGTGAACACTTTGGCTATAGGCTTAGTCATAAAAGGCTCGATACATGAAGTGTAAGATTCACGTTGAATTATATATGAAGGGAATTTGAAGGACTGCATGTTTTAATTATGTTTACAATTTATGATAAAATTGTGAAAAGTTTTAATTGTGTTTACAACTCTTGGGTTATTGGTCCACGGATTCCAGTCCACAGATTACACGGATTAACACGGATTTTTTTGTCATCTAATTACGCGAATTAGACGAATTATTATTAGTGGATTTAGAATAAGTCTGAGTGTGTGCCGGTTCGAGTAAGCCAAATTTCGTTATCATCAAAAAATGTTTTCCAAATAAGCAGCCAATCGAGTTTTAAGTGAGCCTCCCAATAACCTGAATATTCTCCTGCTAATTTATGTGGTTTATTTTCACTCGGAAGTTTTCCTAATTCTTCGAGCTTTCTAATAGAATTTTTTATCAAATCCATGTCATAACCTCTCTTCTGAAGAAGTTTAACATCTTTCCTAAACTTATTGGTAAAAACAAGTTGATACATTAAATTCCGAGTGTATTAAAAAGTTCCTGCGAGTCTTTCAACCGGGTGCCTTTTTTATTTTCTACGTCATCCATTGCCTTTTGTGTTTCGTAATTAGGCATAGATTCTTCAACCACTTGGACTTCAATATTCATTTTCTTTAACAGGAGGGTAAGTAAATTCTTTTCTGCCTTTGATTTTGGTTTAATTACAATAGTGGTCATTTCAATAATGTTTTCTACAAAGATACAAAAATTGTTATCGAATTAATTTTTTTCTTTTTTTCGTGAAATTCGTTTAATTCGATGATAAATATTTTTTCAACAAATTTGGATGATGTTTTTGTCATCCCCGATACGTTCATTCTTCACTACCATGTGAAATAGAAAAATGATTTCATTTGGCAGGCGGGGCAAGCGGATTTATTTTTTTCTTTTTGCTTTATGAAAAGTTATCTGCTTATCCCGATAACTATCGGGAGTTTAATCCGGTGATCTTTTATTTGTTTTTTGTCCACAGATTACACAGATTTGCACGGATTATTTTATCATCGGATTTAGCGGATTTAACGGATTATTGTCATCGAATTTATCAAATTACACGGATGGTTCAATTATTGATTTGATAGATAAATTCCAAATCTCAATATTCAACTTACAAACTTTACTTTGCATAGTATCCGCCAGTTTTAGGAGAACCTTTAAACACAATTTTACCATCTTCTTTTAACTGCTTGATCCACCTTTCAATAGTTCTTTGTGTAACTTTATCAAAATATTTTGACAAGCTTTTGGCACTTATTGGTTGATGTGTTTTTATATGATCTAAAACACTATTTACACCGACATTTACACCGACATTTACACCGACATCCTTATTACTTTCTATTGTTATCCAAAAAGCATCAGTAAAATCGAATATACAATTATTTCCATTTGCCTTACAAGCATTAGTTATCCGTTGAATACCTGTACCGGCTTTTTCCATAAATTCAGTTCTTATTAACAAATCGGCAAGTAATCGGTTTCTAACTTCACTTCTTTAAGTATTTCTTCTTTTGGTCGATTATAAGAAATTCTTGCAAGTTTTAAATAGTATTCAAATTTTTCGTTATCAAAATCTTTCCAATCAAAATTTGTACAAATTTGTTTGTCGTAACGTATTTTACCGGATTTTATGGCGAGTGCTAATATCTCGTTTCTACTCATTTTTTGAGAATTAGCTCCCATTCTCATATAAAAACCTGTCGAACAAGAATAAGGTTTATTATCACCTTCCTTAATTTCAACTAACAGAACATTGTCGAATTCACTTAACAAAATAGATATTGTAGGATCACAATTCCGTGCAATATCCTGTATTTTCGATTTCAATCTATTTGTAACAGAAACACCTTTTATAGTACACAAATCGGTAATCCCAAGATAAATGTTTCCACCCGAAGCATTAGCAAAAGCCACAAGCTCTTTGGCAAAACTTTTATCAAACGATTCTTTAAATTCGATATACTGCCTGCCCTTCGCCTAATTGAAGTGCATTGTTTAAATTCTGTTTATTTAATAAGTTATTCATTTTTAGTCCACAGATTACACGGATTTATTTTATCATCCCCGATACGGTCGTTCCTCCCTACGGGGCAGGCGGATTTAGCGGATTTAACGAATTATCAATCTACAGATTACGTAGATTAGCACGGATTATTTATTAGAGGTTTTACGCAATTCTTCTCTTTTTATCTGTGTTAACCCCGAGTAATATAATCATTATGAATAGTGTGTATGTTATTTTACTGCTTGAACAATTTCTTATCAATCTAAATATTGTTATTACACAGGGTAAATTTGTGAAATTCGTGGATTGTTTTTATTACAGCTTCGCCACGTAAGTCACATTTTGGATGTGCAGAATAAAGGTTTTTAAAAAATTCTGGCAAATATATTAAATTAGTCCACAGATTACGCAGATTTTCACGAATTATTTTGGTCCGCAGATTACGCAGATAATTTTTATCATCAGATTTAGCGGATTTAACGGATTTTTTGTTTTCGCTTAGTGAAATTTATCTGCTTAATCTGTTTAATCCGGTGATCTTTTATTTGTTTTTTCGGTGATTATTTTGTCATCGAATTAAACGATTGGTTGGTTGAATGGATGAATGGCTGATTGATTGGTTTCATTCATTCATTCAGTTTCTTTGGTTGATTGGGCTATTTATAATTTGTATCAGTTTCTCTAAGAGTTAATCAGTTCGCCTGTAGCGCGTAGATATGTTAGGTGATAGTTTTCCACTGTCCTGTTTTTTTTCCACCTATTCTTTTAATACGATTATCACTCTTAAGTTTGGAAATTATTTTTTCAATAGCCCTGCTGCTTAAACCCATGATTTCAGATATCCGGTTTATTGTTATATCCGGCTTATCTTCTATAAGATTAAAAACTTTATCCGAACTCTTATCCGAACTCTTATCCGAACTCTTATCCGAACTCTTATCCGAACTCTTATCCGAACTCTTATCCGAACTCTTATCTAATATACGCTTAATGTGAATAACGAATGCTCCGCTACGCTCTTCAAATATTGGAGCAGGATTTCCATTTTTAGCACATGCATCGGAAATGCGGGCAAAACCGGTTCCCCAATTTTCAATTTCACCGACAAGATGAAAGAGTTTAAGTAATGTTTTGTTTCGTGGAATAGAGCGGCTATTCTTTATCAGGGAGTTTATATTCAGTTCTTTAGGTAAAAGACCGGGGCTCCAAATTTCGATAAAGTCATCAAAAATCCGTATCTGTATGTTACCTGAGTCATTATAATCCCGATGGACAAGGGCGTTCAAGATAGCTTCGCGCAAAGCTACCATAGGGTATTCCCAGCGCTCATCCCTTTCAGCTTTTCCTGTAATAATATATTGAAGCCTGATGTTCTTTTTGATAAATTCCAACACCTGATCAGTAATTAATATTAGGCTTTTATCAAAATTGCGGGCATCAAGGAAAGTAACCGGCTTATTTCCCTTAAAACGAGCGGCTTTTACAATAGCCTGCGGATAGTCAGTGTTTATTTTTGTGAAACTGAGATATTCTGCAATGCTGAGATCTTTTGGGAAATTATAACCCAATGAAGAAAACTTCTTATAAATATCACTATCAAATTCTGAAGCAGTAGTTTTTGATTTGCTTATTTGACTGTCAAACTCCTGATAAGAATATCGGCGAATCAACTCCCGAAGTTCATTTGCAGATAGCTTAATATTACTCTTGCCTATCCTGATCCATGCTTTTTCAAAAGCAAAAATTGGTTTATAATCAGATTGGGCAACGGTAATTTCTACAATCTCACCCAAACCAAAAGTCTTAACATTAATGGAGGGATAGAGTACCGGGTCTGTATGATTTTTGATCTTATTTACAAAATCTTCAATGGTTTTAGAGCCCACATGCATATGAAGCGGATTCGTTTTATCATCAAGTCCAACAATGACAATTCCACCCTTTTTATTTGCGAAAGCTGAAAGAGTAATGATAATTTCTTTCCACTCGCCAAAAGAGGCTTTTAACTCCAGTATTTCAGATTCTTTATAAATCAAGAGTTTTTTGTTTTTTGTCCACAGATTACACGAATTTGCACGGATTTATTTTGTCATCGGATTTAGCGGATTTAACGGATTAACACGGATTATTAGTCCACGGATTACACGAATTTTCACTAATTATTTTTTCGTGTTAATTTGTGTAATTAGTGGATTATTCTTTTCGTGTAATTAGTGGATTATTGTTTTGCGATGATTTTCCAGTATCCACCTTTAGCCGGACCAACACGCTCAATTTTGCCTTCTGATTTAAGTTTACGAACATATTCTTTTGTAATTGTGAGGCCTTTATTAATTAAGCGTGCAATTTGTAAAAGTGTGATTTTATTATCTTCCACTATTAACGAAAAGATTTGATCCTCGGTGGTTAAGGTTTTCAGGTCGGTTTTCAGGTCGGTTTTCAGGTTGGTTTTTTTAAAGGTTACTGAAAAGAGATATCCGCGGCTTTCGAAAACAGGTTCAGGTAAGTTTTCGTTTACACATTCGTTAATAATTTTTAACGTGCCGCGTCCCCAACTTTCAATATACCCTGATTTATAAAATACATCTGCAAGCAATGTATTTCTGGGTTTTGACAGGTGCTCGTGTTTTAAATCCTCAACAGTAATTTCATCCGGTAGTGTGCCTTCGTTCATGATCAAAAGCGTATCATCATAAACTCTTACCTGCACAGCTGATGTTGTGTAATAGTTTCGGTGGATGATTGCATTGAGCAGTGCTTCGCGTAAAGCAGGGTAAGGATACTCTAACTTTTCCCGCCGGTGAATACCTTCATAGCTGATAGGACTTAAAAGATATTTGGTTTTCAGTATATTAAGAGTTTGTTCTACTTGTTGAAAAAGATTACCTTCAACGATATCACTGGTGACAATGTCGGCATCCGAGGCAAAGCGACCAATTTTGACATGTGCCTGTAGAAAATACTTTTGCGGGTTTTTCCCGAAAAGCAATATAGCAGCTCTTTTGAAGTGCTTATCTTTCATCAGGTTCAGCTTTTGTAAAAGTATGACTGAATCAGTTTCAAAAGCAATGGAAGGAATCCGGTCGATAGCAAGTTTCTTGAAATTTTCAATGGCGGATAAATCTATTTCATCCAACTTAAAAAACTTTTCAATAACATTATCCCATGTTCGCCCAAATTTTCGCATAAGAAAATCATTGAGTGAATTACCGGTCAATTCCATGTTTGTACAACCGCTTCTGAAATAATAGCGTCCTCTTAATGATACAGGGAACACTATATGCAGGGGTAATTATCTGAAGATAGTATTTATTATTTTCATTTCTAAGATTGATGGTAACAGTAACCCCCATTAAATTCCGTGTTTTGTTGGGAATTTCTTCCATCAGTCTTTTGTAGTTGGTTATTCCGACAATACTTCCGTCATCATTTACCCCAACAAAAACAGAACCTCCAATGGCATTGGCAAATCCACATATCCATTTCAGATATTCGTCCTGCCATTTAAGTTTGTATTCTATGTTTTGAGATTCACTCACGATTTGAGTTTAAGTTAGTGGTATTGCTATTTTTGATATTGTCTAAAAATTACAGTCCACGGATTACACGGATTAACACGGATTATTTTGTTATCAAATTACAGTCCACAGATTACACGGATTAGCACGGATTATTTTCTCTTAATCGTGTGTTTGAATTTCATTACGGCAAAATTAATTTCAAAGCTGGTTTCGGTATCTGTTGTATTAAGATTGTCACCAAGCAAATCGGCCATTATCTCTCCACTATTTTTCATTAGGGATTTCTTTTTTTTCTCGTCATCACTTACTTCAGCTATTTTTGCAATTGTTCGACTGAGTTCGCGAAAACGTGCAAATGTTTCCACAATTGCAATTGTTGTTTGTGTAGCGGTATGGCTTTTGAGAATTGTAGCAAGCATATACAAACCCTTTTCGGTAAAAGCATTTGGGAGTTTTACCTTCCCTCCTTTTATTGAAGTCGAAAATTTCGTCTTCAATCCATTCCACTCATCTTTAGTTAGTTCTAAAATATAACCTTCCGGGAATTTGTGTGGATTATTTTTCACTGCTTCATTTACGCGCTTGGTCTCTATCTGATATAACTCTGCTACATCAACATCTAAAAGAACTTTTTGGTTTCTTACCTCAATGATCTTGGATTCAATATGTTCAAACTTTATAATGCCTTCCATTGGTATGGTAGCTTATTCTATTAATGCTTACTATTCTTTGTATATTTTGTCCACGAATTACAGTCCACGGATTACACAGATTAACACGGATTATTTTGTCATCGGATTAAACAAATTGTTTGTCCACGTATTTTTTTGTGTAATCTGTGGATCATTTCTTTATCCTATAGTTTGGCAGTAGCAGCATTAATTAGAAATGACTCTATTTCAGGCTTAGAAGGACTCTCGTTCGAATAAAACACATTTTCGGTATAATCAATGTCTTTGAAATACGACAGTTGTTGCCTGAACAACTTTGCACTGAATGCTTTGCCAAATACTTCTTTTGCTTTCAATTCAATTTCTTTTAATGAATAATGATACTTCAACAGAAAAAATAGATCAACATAGTCTTTCCATTTTGCCCTTCCTCCCAATGCCAACGCTTTCATTGCTGCCAGGGTCAATAAATTTGGCATTCCAATAATATCATTAAAGACTTGCTGTTTTTCTATCTCATAAGGGAATGTGAAAAATGTTAACTTAACATTATTTACAATTAAATGTAACTGGTCGTATTCTTGGTGAATCACATTAAAGTCTATACTTTGGATTTTAAGTTTGTTTTTAATGCTTTGTGGTTTGATTAACTTATTGGTGAATAAATCAAAATCTATTGATTGCCTATGACCTATCTGTAAACCAATTGCCGTGCCCCCAACAAGGATAAATTGTTTTGAGAATTCCCCTATCAAGGGAAGAAGCTCAATTTGATTAGTGTTTAAAATTTCCTTGTGCATGACGGTTAAAGTAAAGTTGGAAGAAGTTTTTCACAGGGGCAAAATAGTTGTTTCTTTCATTGCTGATCTGGATATTAAATACTTCAGAGGCTTTGTTAACACCTAATAGTTCAAACAAACTTTTTACCGATTCCTGATCTCCATAATTCAAGATAGTCTCTAACAACAGTTCAATGCTTATTTGCTCTTTTTTATCTTCAGGTGTGTACCAGAAAAGATTGCTGTGTTCTTTGATGAAGTTTTTTATTTCCTGATTATGAGAAGCATTCATTGCTCAAAGATAGTCAATTTGTCCACGAATTATACGGATTTTTTCTTTTTTTTGTGTTAACCCTGTGTAATATTTACTTTATTAATTTCTAACAAGTTCTAAAAGTATTATTACACGGGGTTAATTCATGTAATTAGTGGACTATTTCCTGTTCATTAAGTTATAAGATTCGGTGTTAAGAAAGACTAATCCATTCAAACACTGATTATTTAATTGTTCGTCCATATTAGAATTGCAATATAATTCACTTATAATTTCACGGAAACGAAGAAGTTCTCGATTACGGCCTTTCCATTTTTTATCTTCAACCGTAAGGTCAATCAATTCAAACACTCTTTCATAAGCAAGTTTTGTGTCTGTTAATTGTTTTTTTCTTATCCAATTTTTTACCCTGTTAATTTCGTTGGCTATCATCAGGATTTGTTGTCCCTTTGAATACTTAGCCCATTTTTCGGGATTAAGAGAACGGTGATAAATAAGAGTGTACAATTTAGACTGTTTGTTTTTTTAATAATCTACCTTAGTTAATAAACGGTTTACAATTTTAGTAATTTTTTGAAGCATATTTACACAACTTCGCCCTCTCCCGATATTCATTGGGGTTTCGTCGCTTCCGCTCCTCAACAGTCTATTCCTTAGTGGATTTTGCACAGCTTCGCCACCTCAGTCCCACTTTTTTTCAGATTGAGTAAAAAAACTACTCAAAATTATAAAAGTTTTTTGATTCGCAAAGTATTAATATTAAATTTTTAATGTATTTGGATTATAATTTTAAATTGTGAATTGTAAAAATAGAAAAATTATTTGTTTGTCAAAATATTTTTTTCCTATTTAAAAATTTTATAATTTTTTCCACATTCTTAGCATTTTCTTCCGCATTTAATATAATACCAGCTTGTTGAGGTTCTTCGAACTCTTCATCAACGCCGGGCATATATTTTATTTTACCTTCATCAGCCATTTTATAAAAATCATATTTATCATTTTTTCTGGCAAACTCAATATCAGCTTTTAAATAAATAAGATTAAATTTATCCTTACCGATAATTTCTGCAACTTGCTTACGGATAATCTCATGAGGAGAAATAAATGAACAGATTGTAATTATTCCCTGCTCATTTAGTATTTTACAAATATAAGCAACACGGCGTAGGTGCTCAGCTCTATCGGCAGGAGAAAAGTCAAGCTCTTTGCTAAGCCCTGAACGAACTGATTTCCCATCAAGAAGAATTGATGTAGCACCCATATCAAATAATTTTCTTTCAAGAGTGTAAGCCAATTCATTTTTACCACTTCCATGCAATCCGGTTATCCAAAGTGTAACACCTTTTTGTTTTAACTTGTTTTGACGCTCATTATCTGATATTAATGATTCGCCTCTAATTATTTTTTCTGTTTCCTGTAAACTAATCCTTGAATAATGATCGGAAGATACCTTGTCAAGTATCATTCCAACTGCCACAGTATTATTAGTAATAGGGTCAATAAGGATAAAGCTACCTGTGTTGTGATTTTTTTTGTAAGAATCAAAAAATATTGGCTTTACGGTAGTTATTACAACTCTGCCAATATTATTTAATTTTAAATTATCTGTTTTGTATTCCTCCAAAGTATTAACATCTACTTTATAACGAATCTTGTCAATTCGGGCTTTAGAATTATTTGTAGTATGTTTGATGTAAAACTGCGTATATGGATCCATAGGTTTTTCATCCATCCAAACCAACATTGCTTCAAAATGTCTTTCTATTCTCGGGACATTATTAGGATGCACCAACATTTCTCCCCTTGATATATCTATTTCTTTATCTAATGTAATAGAAACTGCTTGAGGTGGAAATGCATATTCAAGTTTTCCATCAAAAGTATCTATACTTTTTATTTTTGCCTTTTGCTTTGAAGGTAAAACCATTACCTCATCTCCTTTTCGGATAATACCGGAAGCTATCCTTGAAGCAAACCCCCTGTATTTTAGATCAGGTCTCGTAACATATTGAACGGGATAACGTAAATCTTCAAAGTTTCGATCGCTACTAACATGGATAGTTTCAAGAAATTCTAGTAAGCTTTTTCCATGATACCAAGACATTTTGTCGGAAATATCAACGACATTATCGCCTTTTAAAGCAGAGACAGGAATAAAAGTTATATCAGGAATATCAAGTTGAGTTGTAAATTCTCTATAATCATCACAAATTTTATCATAAATTTCTTTCTTGAAATCAACAAGATCCATTTTATTAACTGCCAACACAATATGTTTTATTCCAAGCAGTGAAACTATATATGTGTGTCTTTTCGTCTGTGTAATTACACCTTTTCGTGCATCGGCAAGCAAAATTGCAAGATTAGCGGTTGATCCTCCGGTTATCATATTGCGGGTATATTGCTCGTGCCCGGGTGTGTCGGCTATAATAAATTTACGTTTATTGGTTGAAAAATAACGATAAGCGACATCTATTGTAATTCCCTGCTCACGCTCAGCCTTTAAACCATCAAGCAATAAAGCATAATCAATTTCTTCTCCTGCATGGCCCTCACGTTTACTATCCCTTTCAAGTGCAACGAGCTGATCTTCGTATAATTTCTTACTATCAAAAAGTAATCTTCCAATAAGCGTACTTTTCCCATCATCAACAGAACCCGCTGTTAAGAGACGGAGAAGGTCTTTTTTTTGGTCTTGGTCTAGGAATTGTTTTATATCCATTTTATGCGTTGAATATATTGTTATTAAAAGGGCGTAATTTGGATCAGGGGATCAATTTGGGTCAGAAGATCAGAGAGATCAAAAGATTAGAAGATCAAAAGATCAATTTGAATCAGAAGATCAGAGAGATCAAAAGATCAGAAGATCAAAGGTTCAATTTGGATCAGGGGATCAATGATTTTATTTTTTCTGAATTGATTTTATGTATTTAATATAATTAATCAGCTTTGTTTTTATTACTTTTAGTTCAATCCGAAGATCAGATATGTTAGTATAACCAAGGTTGTCGGAGATAATCAATTGAGTATCAAGTTCAGAGGTTGAACCTAATGATATATAAAGAAACTGTAAATATTCTTTATCAGATTTTCTTGCTGCTCCTTCGGCGATATTCGAAGGAATTGAAATAGCGGATCTTCGCATTTGGGAAACTAAGCCATATTTTTCTTCATTAGGAAAATCCTTTGTTGATTTATAGATTTTAGTTACAAACGTTATAGATAGTTTCCAAATATCAAGATTTTCATGAGTTGCCATTTTTAATACAATTTGTGAAATTTCTAATGTTTTTTTCGATGAAATTTAGTAGAAAAATGGATCAACTAATATCAATGGATCAATAGGATTAATATTAAATCAATTCTCACTGATCTTCTGATCTCTCTGATCTTACTAATCCTTTTAAAAATACCCTTCCCTCTTCTTCTGCTCCATACTCGCTTCCTGGTCAAAATCAATAACTCTTGTTGTTCTTTCCGATTTAGTTACCGTCATCATTTCTTCAACAATTTTTTCAATAGTATCTGCTTCGGATTCAATTGCACCGGTAAGTGGATAACAACCCAGAGTACGAAATCTAACCATTTTCATTTTAGCTTTATCGGCAATTTCTTTCGGCATACGTTCATCATCAACAAGTATCAAAGCATTATTAAATTCTACAACAGGACGTTTTTTAGCAAAGTACAGTGGAACTATCGGTATGTTTTCCAAACGAATATATTGCCAAATATCAAGTTCTGTCCAATTACTCAATGGAAAGACTCTTATTGATTCACCTTTATGAACTTTTGCATTATAGATATTCCAAAGCTCCGGACGTTGGTTTTTGGGATCCCATTGGTGATAACGATCACGGAAGGAATACACTCTTTCTTTTGCTCTGGATTTTTCTTCATCCCTTCGAGCGCCTCCAAAAGCAGCATCAAATCCATATTTTGTAAGGCCTTCCAATAAAGCATGGGTTTTCATAATATCAGTATGGACTTTACTTCCATGGGAAAAGGGTCCAACTCCCTCTTCAAAAGCTTTTTTATTATAATGAACTATTAAATTCCATCTCTTTCTCTTAGCATATCTATCACGAAATTCTACCATTTCTTTAAATTTCCACTTTGAATCTATGTGCATAAGCGGAAACGGAACCTTGCCGGGATAAAATGCTTTTTCAGCAAGCCTTAGCATAACCGAAGAATCTTTTCCGATAGAATAAAGCATCACCGGATTCTCAAATTCTGCGGCTACTTCGCGGATGATGTGAATGGACTCTGCTTCGAGTTCACGTAAGTTATTAAGCGTACATTTTTGGTACATATTTAAACTTTTTCCTCTCTTGTGTTTTTTGTCCCACCCTGATCGAAAACCTGAATTTTTGAAGAGCTTTCAATGGCTTTAATAGCAATATCTTTAACGGTTTTTTCCGATATTTCGGTTTTCTGACTTAATTGTTTGATCAGGTTCTCTTGCTCTTTAATTTTTGCTTCCAGAGTATTAATTGAATGGTCTTTAAGTTTTATTCGTCCTTCGATTTCTTTTGCATATAATTCTTTTTCAAAATTAAATTGAGTTGTAAGCGATTTTGTTATTGTATCTTCCGTCTCCTTGATTTTTGCAGCAAGTTCTTTGGGAAATAATTCGACTTGTTTACGAAGTTCTTGTAATTCTTCTTCACTTGCTTTAATCAATAATTCCCTTTCTTTTATTTCTTTTTCAAAAGCAACTTTTTTCTCTTTTAATTCTTTTTCTTCTGCTATTTTTTTTATAAGATATACATCTTGTTCTTTTTGACGTTTTATACTAAGCTGATAATTATATTCTTCCTCTTCTCTTTTTCTGTTTTTGGCAATATCTGCTTTTTCTTCTTTTAGTGCATTTTCTGTTTCATTTTTTTCCTTTTCCCAAGCATTGCGTTTATCATTGATTTCCTCCTCAAAATTTTTCTTTTGTAAATCAATGCTTATTTTCAAGACCTCTTCTTTTTTTAACATTTCTTCATCAAAAATCCTTTTCTTTTCTTTCTGAGCAAGAAGGATGGCTGCCAAAGAATCTGTTTCGACAGATAATTGATATAATTCTTCAAGATTTGCATTTTCTATTTTCATTGCCTCCTGAATTCCACTTAGTCTTTTATATTCGGTTATCAATTTATCTTCAAGCCTTTCCAACTCAGAGGTTATGTTAAGTTTTAATCCTGCAATATTTTTCACAATTTCTTCGGAAGTATTTTCGGAAGCTTTTTGCACGGTAGCTTTCTTCATTTCATTTTCTTTAATTTCTTGTGGTTTTTGTTTAGATTGTTCTTTAACAGTCTTTATCAGTTCTTCATAAGCAGTCAATATTTCAGACTTTGTACTACGAGGTGTGATTTCTTTTGTCATAATTATAAAGATTTAATTTTTGTGAATTATATTTGTTTGTGAATTATTTAATGCTTGTTAGAATTATAGAATTATCAGGGTTGGCTGGTTATCTGATTTTTATATCGAATAAGGATAGAGTTTTTTTATTATTCATTTAATTTTTTGCTTTTCAAATTAAACTCTACTTTTCAATAAAGGATGGTATTCCCCTCTTATCCCAATTGGTTTCATGTTTCGTATGTCGTGAACAATTTGAATACTTGTATTTGCATGCTCTAAACCAAATCCTTTTCCTGAAATAATATCTTTATAACTCAATGTATGTAAATCTGTAAAACCTCCGCTAAATTCAATTTCTTCTCCATCAATCTCTATTGATCGAAATGTGGTTTGTCCTTTTTCTTTAATATTTTTAGGTAAGTTGTCTGAATTTATACTTAAAAACCATCTTATTCTTGCTTTTTCCAACTGGAGAAAACCTGCGGCTAAATCTCTTTGATAAATATGAACATCATTAATAATAGGTTTACCAAAAATCCAACTTAACATATCAAAGAAATGAACCCCAATATTAGTTGCAATGCTACCGGATTTTTCAGTATCTCCTTTCCACGAATAATAATACCAATTCCCTCGACTTGTAATATATGTTAAATCAATATTATATATCTTATCGTCCGGTCCGTTTTCGATCTTTTCTTTTAATTCAATAATTGAGGGATGAAGTCTAAGCTGAAGAATATTATATATGTTTTTTCCTGATTCACGTTCTATTTCACCAAGAGCTTCAACATTCCAGGGATTAAGCACCAATGGTTTTTCACAAATTGCATGTGCATCATTACGTAATGCCATTCGAATATGAGCATCATGTAAATAATTCGGTGAGCAAATACTTACATAATCAATCTTTTTTTCGCCTTGCCGTCTTAACTTATCAAGGTGTCTGTCAAACCTTTCGGATTCAGTAAAGAAATCCGCATTCGGAAAATACGAGTCTATAACTCCAACACTATCATTCTTGTCAAAAGCTGCAATTAAATTACTTCCTGTTTCTTTAATCGCTTTCATGTGCCGTGGAGCAATGTAGCCTGCAGCACCTATAAGCCCAAAATTTAATTGTTTTGCTGACATATTTTAATAGTAGATTTATTCATTTTGTGTTTTATTTTTATTCTCGCATTTTAGCATTTAATCATTTTCGCATTTATTGATTTCTCCACTAAATTCGCAGTAATACCTTTCATTCATTACACAGCTTCGCCACGTCACTCACAGTGAATATTGTAATATTAGAGTTCTTAAAGTTAAAAGTTTATAAAGTTTAAGAACTCAAAATTTGTTGATTTTCTAAAAATCTGAAAATCATTTTCCCTATTGGGAAAAATATTTTAATCAGACATTTGCCTGACCGTACTTTTATTTACATTAGCTAATAGACTAACACCTAATTGCTCTATACTTATTTTCAAAGTGTTTTTTCCTATTTGTTCAATTATACCGGATTTTCCTTTTAAAGGACCTTCGGTAATTTCAACCATTTTATTACGTTCAAATTTTATCTCTGAGCCTTTTGTTCTATGTAAAAATTCTTTTATGTTTTCAATTTCTATTTCACGAACAACTGCAGGCTTACCCAAATAAAAAATAAATCTAACAATACCGTAAACATTTAATATTTTTTCCCTTTCCTTTTCTTTTGTATAAATAAAAATGTATGAACTAAATAAAGGAATTTCAACTTTCTTTTTCCTGTCACTCCATTGTCGAACAACTTTTTGTAATGGGAGAAATGTTTCAAAACCCTCTTCAATCAGTCGTTCATTGACTTGCTTTTCTGCTCTGGGTCTCGTATAAATTACTAACCATTTTTTCAAATTTTTCGAAAGGATCTGCATAATTCAACAATTAATTTTTTATTCTTCCCATAATAATAAAGCCGGTATGCTTTCCTCTTTAATATTAGATTTCTCTAATTCTTTATTATTATAAATTTCAAAATGAATATTTCTATTTATTAATTTTTCTGCTTTCCTAATAAGACTAATTAAATATTCTCTTTTTATTTTATCTCCGACAAAAACGATATCAATTCTTTTATTATCAATTCCACGAGCAAAATCTCCAACCACATAACAATATTTTATTTCACCCAATTCTTCAATAACGGTTTCAATAATTTTATCAAATCCAATCTGTTGGATAATAAGATTATGTATTGAAGGAAATAAAGGGTGATTGATATTTGCCTGAAAATATTTTCTGTTACCAATATTTTTTGATTTCAACAATCCTGCTTGTTCAAACCTGTTTAACTCAATGCGAATTGAGTTTGAAGAATTACCAAATTCATTTTCCAAATTTCTTAAATAGGAACTTGAATTACTGTTTAAGAAAAACTTAAGCAGTAGTTTTAACCTTGTTTTTGATGTTATTAAAGTTTCAAGCATAATTCTAA
>Ga0255398_1055_pt1 | contig 16584 bp, 11 predicted proteins | sample ANMaggSeSYBR01K3_FD_182119 | JGI IMG/M metagenome (GOLD analysis project Ga0255398, IMG submission 182119) | Sediment cell enrichment communities from methane seep in Santa Monica Basin, California, United Staets - ANME aggregate JGI... | ecosystem: Environmental > Aquatic > Marine > Cold seeps >...
TAGAACTAATAACAAAATTTATTATGAGATGAAAATTCGGAATAATTGGATTCACTCTCATATGGATAGAGATCAGCTCAGTGAATATAAATTCTTGGCGATTAATAAAAAAACGGCGAAGTTCAAAGCAGGTACTTCCTATCTTGATTCTTCAATTCAATCACCAGGAAATATTAATTCCATTAAGGATATACAAAAGAACTCCATATCTCTTGAGACTAGTATTGTCATGCTAACCTTTTCTTATGAAAGAATGTTTCCTTTAAGTGATCACTTAGGTATTATTGCAAGAGGAGGTTATACCCGTGGGATTGCTTTTACTCATAGCCTCAATTATTTATATGGAGAGACTGCATTACTAATAGGTGGGCCAAGGCATTTTTTTGAGCCTGGATTTTCATTTATCTATGACCTTGATGATTTTTCTTTACCTGATTCTGAATTAATTGTCAGGATTGGATATCATTTTCAAGGTTATAATGGCATAATATTAAGGGGCGCAGTTCTTTTAGTATTGGATGAATATCCGGTTCTACTCCCTTCTTTATCAATTGGATATTCATTTTAATTGATCTGTGGAATTAGACAAAAAGTTACCTCATCAGTTGATCCTTTATAATTTTATTTGAGGAAATTATTAATACGGCACATTGACTAAAAGCCATGGACGACACAAGTACAACTCAAAAAATTGATAAACCTCCGGTTGTCATGTCTTACTTTACAATGAGGAGGGTAATTGGTAAATAGCAATGTTGGGTTTTTAGCAACCAGGATTAATTCTTTAAAACTTTGACCTCGACATGTGAAGGAAATATCGCGTTATGGAACACACGGTGGGTAGCAGTTTGAAAATCCTCCTCATCGCAATGGTAAATGTCAACAAATTTTTGAGGATTTCGATCCACCAATGGGAACCAGGAACTTTGAACCTGGATCATAATCTTGTGCCCTTTTTTAAACGTATGTGCCACATCCTGCAATTCAAATTTTACCAGGGTGGTTGCACCTGGTTTAAAAGGTTCAGGATTTTCAAATGAGTTACGGTACTTGCCTCGCATGACCTCGCCACGAACCAATTTCTGATACCCCCCCATTGGAACATTTTTGCTGTTTTCCTGGTAGCCTGGCATCAAATCAGGAAATACATCAATTAGTTTGACTACAAAGTCGGCATCAGTCCCGGTTATGCTAACAAAAAGATGAGCGAACAACGGTCCGGTTAAAGTGATATCTTCAGTTAACACATCGGTTGAATATACCAGAACATCCGGTCGCCGGGAGGCAAACCGTTGATCGCCGGTCATGTATTGCGTGGTACGTCGCAGATGTATATCTTCCTGATAAGGTACCGGTTTCATGGGATCAGAGATGTATTCATCATAATCTTCGTTCCTGACTGGTTTCTCAAATGAAAGACGGCCTTCCGGGTGGAAGTACAACTGCCGGGTTTCGGTATTCGAAGGTGGCCAGTTATTGAAAGCCATCCAATCTTTTGTTCCGTTATTAAATATGGTTGCTTCAGGAAGATCCATTTCGCCTTTTTCCATCAGATAATAGCTGAAGAATTTATATTCCATTTCGCGGTAATACTCGTTGGCATCGAGACCCCAAAATATATTACCAAGGTTTTCAGCCTTACCGAAGTCCCATTGACCATGGGCCCACGGACCCATAACCAGGCGGTTGCTTATACTGGGGGAATTCTGCTTTTCTATGGCTCCATAGATTTTAAGGGGACCGTAAAGATCTTCTGCATCATACCAGCCTCCGACAGTCATCACTGCTGGTGTAATATTTCTTAGGTGTGGCAGGGGCGTTCTGGCCTTCCAGAAATCATCGTAATCCGGATGACTGACCAGCTGGTTCCAGAATGCAATGGTATCGCCGAAATAATCTTCTGCAATATTCTTAACCGGTCCCAGACGCATGAAAAAATCGTAGCTGTCTTCGACCGGCCATGTGAATCCTGGGTTGTATTCCCTGGTTAATTCAGGACGTGGTCTTCCAAAAGGATAGAAAAAATAAAAAGCATCTAGCAGAAAAAAAGCACCATTGTGATGAAAATCATCTCCAATGAACCAATCAGTAACAGGAGCCTGGGGTGAAACGGCTTTTAATGCCGGGTGTGCTCCTGGCAATGACATGGTGGCATAAAATCCAGGATAGGAGGTACCCATGATGCCAATTTTACCATTGTTATCGGGTACATTATTGATAAGCCATTCAACGGTATCATAGGTATCGGTGGATTCATCAATATCCTTATCATTGGTTTTATCCGGGATAATGGGTCTGACATCCATAAATGCACCTTCGCTCATATACCGGCCACGCACATCCTGGAAAACAAAGATATACCGGTCTTTAATATAGGCCCCCTTCCTCAATAGAAATAAATTTAAGCCCTCCTCATTGGGTTCCACATTATAAGGTGTCCTCACCATGAGGATGGGATGTGTTCCTTCTGAGTCCTTTGGTGTATATATTGAGGTAAATAATTTTACGCCATCGCGCATCGGGATGTACACTTCCTTTTTCTGATATACTTCTTTAATATCGTGTAAGCTGCCTGAGAGATCCTGGGAGAATAATTTGAAACCACCATAAACAATGACGACTAGAATTAAGATGAATTGTTTCATGACTGTTGTGATTAGATTTGAGTAATCAAGTTACCAACTTCAAAGTCTGAAAGTCAAAGACTAAGCCTGTAATTGAGATTCTAATATTCAGGAACGAGACCATTGTATCTGACACCTTCACGTGGTTTTGCCATCCATAAGGCAACCGTATCCCTCCACTCTATGTAATGTGATGTTTCTTTGTGTGCTGCCATGGCAGTTTCGTTCTCATAAGCCTCATAAATGGCAAATTCAGTTGGATTATCCCTCTTTTGAAGAACATCAAACCGCAGATTCCCCTGCTCTTTCACGGAAAGATGATGATTCTTGGTGATGGCGCTGATGAAGTCATCAATATGTTCAGGCTTCACCTGTACATGAACAATGGTAACTATCATAATTTTTAAATTTATGGTTGTGAAATTATTCACTCCCCGGTGATTACAATATACGAAAGCCTATCCAATTTTTTGTGGATATAAAATACAATTTTGAATTAACAGATGTGTCTCTTAACTTTATATACCGCTGTAATGTGTTAAATAAAAACTATTTGGTTATGAACCTATCAATCAATTCTCCAAAAGTAATTCTTACCATAGGTATGCTCTGCATTTTAAATAACATTGGTAAAAGCAACCCCAACCTGGGAGATATGGGAGATGATGATGGCAAAGTTGGGAAATACATCTTCTATATTGAATATGACCGGATATTTACTTCGCATGAAAATCTTTTGTACAACTTTCAGATCACGCACTCGAAAATGAGTAAGGATGGGAAGAAGGTTTTTCTTTTTGGAAACGACCGGATATCAGAAATCGGGTGTAAACGTGCACTATTAATGAATGTGGATGGTTCTGGTATTGAAGAGATAAATCTGGAATATGCAGATTGTAATTTGAATCTTAAATCTTTTGATATCAACTACGACGGAAGCAGAGTTTTTATGGCAGAGCAGAATCAATTGGTCAAATATGAAGATCAACAAACCCAGTATGTATTTAACTCAGAGGAAACACCTAATGAAGATTTGGGTATTGTTAGCCAAATATTATGTGACTCCAGTGGAGATTTTATATACATCCGGGATTTTCAGTCAGGAGTATTTCGAGCCTCGCATCAAAATCCTACCGGTGCCGAGCATGTAGTAATACCATCACATGTATTATCAGGTGTAAAAACCGTGTCACGTTTCGATGGTCCCATGTCTATCTCTGCCAATGCTGACAAGATCCTGTTTTTTGTTAACGCATATGTAGAGGACACATACCTGGTTAAGGAATTGCATATGCTGAATGGTTTGGACTATTATCAGATGGCCAAAGATAATTATGGCCCATTGGTATCAGCAATTAGTGGGGATGGTAAGGTAATCGTATACAGAGATAGTGATGGGCCTGTCATTGCTCAAAGCGAACATACAGGAGGTGAAAGAGTTTACTTAAAAAACAGGTTTGATGCCATTACTTCATTGGATTTATCCTACGATGGCACAAAATTGCTGTACAACGATGCCTACCTGGTAAATACCGATGGATCGGCAGCTGTACAAATCAATAATTTGTACAATGAACATCTTTGTATAAATGATTCGGGCAACATCGTGGGATTTCATTCCCTCTATTACGAGTCAGGCAAATCGGAAAGCTGTTACTATGTAGGATACATGAACGAGTTTGGGAGGGTACCCAATGCTCCAGTCATTGAGGATATCTCGTTGAGTTCTCCCATTGAAAGCAATGAAAGCAAAAGCTATATAACAGTGACCGCAGAAATTGACGATCGGGATGGTTTACTGGATATAGAAAGTTTAGAGAGTTGTGTAATTGATGAAGATGGTCTTTATAGTACACTACTTCCATTGAATGATGATGGCTGGGGTGGTGATGATGTGGCGGGTGATGGTTTCTATAAAAGAAATTTATGGTTTGATAATTATGATTCTGTTACCATTCGCGTCCAGGCAAAGGACAAATCAGGTAAAATTACCATAGCCCATGCAGGATTTTACATCTATCCCAGTACTATAGATATAGAACCGAAAAATCAAAATAAACCTTATTCACTTTTTTATGAACCCCTGAACCAGCAACTGAATATTCAGTTTGAAAAAGCGCAGCCTCACATACGCTTATCTGTATTCAATACCAATGGACAACTACTTCTGCAGCAAGACTATAAAAACGAGCAGCGTATCAACTGCAAGATTGAACAACTATTAACAGGCGTATACATCATCCGCATTGAGGGTATGAATAATCAGTTTATTGATAAAATATACAAGTATTAAAATGAGTGAAGGAGAACCTTCACTAATCGTTCAATTGCACCTTTGTCTATATTTTAGGATAAGGCTAAACCGAACAAAGTGAGTTAAGGAACTATTAACACATGATAGAACAATTCAAACAATTTCTGAACCTGCACACTCAATTAAGTGAAATTGAATTTCGTGCAATAGAAGATATAATATCTGAAAAGAAACTGAGAAAAAAAGAACACCTTGTTAAGGTAAATGAAATATGTAGTGAAATAGTTTTCTTCAGTGAAGGATATTTTAGATTCTATTACTATTCAAAAAACGGAAATGAAGTCACAAGCGATTTCTATTTTGGGCCAGCCATAGTAACATCATACACAAGTTTTATTACTAATACCCCCTCGAATACTTATGTTCAGGCAATGGAGGAGATGAAGGTATTGGTAATAAATAAATTAAACTTAGAAAAGCTCTATTCCCGGTATCATAAAATAGACAGAGTCGGACGACTGATTGCCGAAAAAATTGCCATTTATTACGAACAACATCTTTTAAGTATTCTTAATCAAACAGCAGAAGAACGTTACAATAATTTACTTGATAACAATCCTCTGTTTATTCAAAGAATTCCATTACAGTATATTGCTTCATATTTAGGAATTACACAGGAAACACTCAGCAGGGTAAGGCAAAAAGTAAAATAGCCTGGTATCTTTTTTTGACTTATATCAAAAGAATATCTTCCGGATCTCATTTATTTTGTTGTCAGGTTAAACTGATAAACAGATGCAAATGAGTTTTAATATTTTATTCGTTGCAGCTTTCTTATTAAGTGCAACATCGTGTGAAAAGGAAGAGTTAAATTATTCAACGGGAGATATCCGGATTAATATAGAGACAGGAGATTCATGGTTGCATGATTTCCCCCTGTTTTTGGGGATATCAAAAAAAAATCCGCCACAGTTTGCTATTTGGTTTGAAGACATTTCAGGAAATTATCTTTCAACGATTTTTGCTACAAGCAAAATTGCAACAGAAGGATGGGTAGCAAACAAAGGCAACCGAAGAAAAGAATCTTTACCTCACTGGTCCCATAAGCGAGGTTTTGTATACGATGATGGTCTTTTATTACCAACAAAAGAAAAACCCTTATCTGACGGAATAACCGGGGCAACTCCAAAAGTTGATAAAGAGATTCAAATCAGAATAAAGGATTTTACAGAAGCTGTAATTATTAAGGCTGAATTTAATCATTCAGTTGATTTTAATGATTTTTTTCCTGAAAACGCTATTGAAGGTCACGATAACTATTCGGGTGGGAAAATGGGTAGTGGACAACCAGCCATTGTATATGCAGATACACTTTATCCTAATCAGCAAAGCATATTTCTTAAATTGATAGGACGTAGCAGTGCTAACGGGTCTGACGGAATGGTTTATTCAGATTTAGAGAAATTGACAACAGCCAAAAGTATCGTCAAGCAGATTAGCGTAGAAATTCTTAAGTGAAAATTTGGTTAGACAAAGCAGAGAAGTTAGGCGAATCAATGAAATAACACCAAAAGTTAATCGCAGGCTGCCTCGCCAGTAAACACTGCCGGGGAGAACCTCTTACACTACCTTGTCAATGCTTCCAACTTATCTCATGCCTCTCAAGATCATGATATCATAAAATATGAGTGGGATTTTGATTATGACGGTTCTCAAATTTTTGATTAATTTGTTTTCGAATAATTAAAATTCTTAACAGATGAAACTGCTATTTTTCCCGTTTCTGCTCACAATAATTATCAGTAGCTGTACGCCTGAAACTCAAAACTGGACACTTTCACCTTATCCTAACTCTGTTTCAGTTCAGCCAGGTAGCTTTACTTTTGATCAGGGTGTTGATATTATTGTTACAGAAAATAGATTGAAATCTCCAGTGCATATTTTTATAGACAAATTAAAACAAAGTGGAGTTCCCGTTGATAATAAATCTAAAAATAAAATTATTGTTGAATTGGGGGCTTTGGATAACACAAGCAAAGAAGCATATAAACTTGAGGTTGAAAAGAATAAGATTATAATAACAGCTTCGGAACCACAAGGTGTTTTTTACGGATTGATGACGGTTTGGCAAGGTTTGAAATTCTCTGAGGCTAATTCTATCCCTTGTGGTATTATTCATGATGAACCTCGTTTTGAATACAGGGGCTTTATGCTTGACGAATCTCGTCACTTCTTTGGGAAAGAAAAAGTTTTTCAGCTACTTGACTTGATGTCAATATTTAAGCTTAACGCTTTTCATTGGCATTTGACTGATTCGCCTGGATGGCGTATTGAAATTAAAGCATTTCCAAAACTGACAACAATAGGCGGTAAGGGAAACCATACCAATCCTGATGCACCTGCGAGGTATTATACACAGGGCGAAATTAAGGAGATAGTTGCTTATGCTGCTGATAGATTTATTATCATTATTCCGGAGATAGATATGCCCGGGCATGCCACAGCTGCCAATAAAGCATATCCGGAATTTTCCGGTGGCGGAAGCGAAGAGTACCCTGAATTTACATTTAACCCCGGGAAAGAAGAAACATATGCATATCTTATGGCTATTCTCAAAGAGGTGAATGACTTATTTCCATCTTCATATCTGCATTTTGGTGGTGATGAAGTTCATTTTGGTAACGAAAACTGGAACAACGACGAAGCCATTAAATCTTTAATGAAGCGAGAGAACCTCTCCAGACTAAAAGAAGTTGAGCATTACTTTTCTCATAGAATGGCAGATAGTATAAAAACTCTTGGCAAAATCGTTGCAGGCTGGGATGAGGTAGTACAGGCCGGATTAGGAAATGATAATACGTTGGTATATTGGTGGCGTCATGACAGGCCCGAACAACTTCAAGCCTCTTTGGATGGCGACTACAATATTGTACTTTGCCCCCGAAGACCTCTCTATTTTGATTTTGTGCAACACGACTCACATGAGAATGGCCGTCGCTGGGATGGCTTTTGTCCAATACAGGATGTATATCACTTTCCTGACAGCACACGTGTATTTACAGCAAAAGAATCCAAATTAGTAAAAGGAATCCAGGCAAATTTATGGACGGAAAGAGCCACAACTCCTCAATGGATTGATTTTATGACTTTCCCTCGTATGATAGCACTATCCGAAGCTGCCTGGACAAATGATGAAAATAAAAACTATACCCGCTTTGAGAAGTTTTTGCCATCATTTTTCAACTATCTTGACGAGTTAGATATCTATTATTTCAATAGTCTGGCTGATACTCTCAGAGTTGAACCGGCTCTGTAAAAGGGATTGTTGAGATGGTTTCATAAGCCTTTCCTCCAGCCACTTAATTGTATCGTCCTGTTTGTGGTCCGCAACTCCAAGCACCGGGATATTCAATTTTTCCGCGACCAGACGCTTTTTCAGCTCCCTGATCCACACCCCCTGGCCATCCTGTTGTCGGTTGTCAAGCCAGGTGCGGGTCACTCCACAGGCCGGGCTTCCCTGCTTACCCAGGATGCCCACAATCCCGAAACCCTGAAAGAGGTACTCCCGGATGGTGAAGACCTGGTCGTCGATCAGGCGTTCAAGCCGCCGGCTACCTGCCGGGCTCTCCAGACCGACTCGCACGGCCTGTCGGCCAAGGCCCAGGCAATAGAGTTCCGGGCAAGGCATCTGGATAAAGCCCACCTGTTTTTTCTGCAGGTAATCGATGAGCGGCTCAAACATTGCAGGGAAATCCGCTGCACGAACGATGCGAGCGTTCTGGTTAAGCATGCAATGGGAGAGGAAGACTACCTTGCCCGAGCGAGGGTCACCGCTCCAGTCGCACTTGTTCTCATCCCTGCCGTGGAAACCACTCTCGGGAATTGTATAGTCCGGTGAAGGTATTGGAGACTCTTTGACATCAGTGCTGCATCCGTTAATCGCTAACGCAGCCAAGGGAGCCATGCTTATAAAATGGCGTCTCGATAACGAGGGTTTGTTAATCATGATTTATTTTCCTTTTTTGATATTAAATATCTTTTGATTTACAAATCAGAGTTCGTGCCTAACGGTTTCACTTCAGCTGCTGGTGGTATCTCCAGTGCTTGCATATATCTCTCTTCATTGACCGGGTGTCCGGATCCGGTGTCCTTTGGTCTCAATTATCACCACTCCATTGACCGCCTGGGTCCCATAAATGGCAGTTCCTCCGCTCCTCAGGATTTTAATGGTTGCTATTTCACAGGGATTCACAAAGGAGATATTTGATACAATCATCCCATCAACCTCATAGACGGCTTCATTCGGCATCGCTGAACTAATGGACTTCTGCCCGCGTATATACACCACTTCCCCTGTTCCTTGAATCTCGGGAAAATTACTCCTGAGCAAAGTGAATACATCTGAGTAGTTGCAGAAATTATTATTTTCATCAGACAGGTGCGCCAGGGCATAAGAGAGCTGTTCAGACTTAATATATCCCAAATCGGTGGCAATCTCACGGTTCTTCCTGGTATCCTTGAAGATCAGGTTGGCAGAGACATAATCATCCTTGGGGATCACTCGCTTATTGAGCGGATCAAACACCTTTGTTTTGATCATGATCACGTCTTTCTCACTACAGACCAGTTCAAATTGACCCAACGAATCGGTCATCACAGCAGATTTAGCTTTTTTGGAAGTCACCTCCACATTCTGTACTGGGTAACGATTAAAAGTGGTGATCTTCCCTTTCACCACGCGGGTTTGGGAAAAAGCAGGAAGGATCATAAGCAGGCATACGGCAATAACGGCTAGTTTTCTCATGGGTTTTGGTCTATAAGTGATAAATTTGATTTATCCTATTGCTACATACAAATATGAAGACATTAGTGATGCGCTTCACAAAGGTAGACGCAATTATTTAAGTTATCCGTACTTCCATGAATCAACGGCTTAAAATGATGAGTATGGCCTATTTAATCACCATCGGACCATGGAGTACAGAATGGGATACCACAAAAAGCGCATTTCCCTCGCTGTCTCTCAATTGGTGCTACTTTTGTTGGATTTGAGAATTCACCTTCTCTTGACATTACTTCTGTCCCTTGTTAAAGTCAGACTAACGATATTCTACTGACAATTCCGGCATTGTAACGAATATACAGCATATTATACGGAAAGTCAAATTCTGAATATACGCTATGGATTTATTGATAGAGTATTCTTACCGAAATTTGCGTTTAAATATCAAGAGAAGTCTCCATTTCCAGAAAAACTACTAAATGGAAAAACAGCGAGGCTAATGTTTAGCAGGTTGGCAGTACAACACTAAGCCTGCACGTCCATTTGAAGCATAAACGGATCGTTCGTAATAAAAAGCAGTTTTAAGAGGTGTCCTAATACCCTAATGGTGAATAAAACGATACTGCTACCCTGCTAACCGGATTTGAAACCGGACCGCTGGTGTAGTCCGTAGTACAAAATGAATCATCAAATGAATAATCGATTGCAGTAATAGCCAGATGAGCACTTGCCCCGGAGAGACTGTAAATAATTGCACTGCCGGGATTATCTTCATTGTCCTGAGTATCATATTTCTTCAACCGTTTCTTCTTTTGAGTAACCACAGTCGGGACAAGTAATTATTGATTTCAATTGTATGACTTTCATAAAGCTGAATTTCCTTATTTTTGTGATATCAGTTACAAACAGAACATATTTATGAGTGCTTTGTTAGAAAATTTATTGGATATACATCCTAAAATAAAAACAACAATGAAAAAACTAATGATCCTGCTTGTTCTAACACAGGCTTTGAATGCATCAGCCCAGGTAACACATGAAAAAGAGATCACCACCAGGGTTGAAAAAGTGACCGTTTTCTTCGAGAATGCCCAGATAACCCGTGAAAAGAGTATTTCTGTGGAACCTGGTAGATCCAGTCTGAAGTTCGTGAACCTCTCTCCCTTCATTAACTCAAAAAGTGTTCAGGTTAAGGTAGATGGTAGTGTGACGGTCCTCTCTGTGAATCACCAGCAGAACTTCATGGACAACCTGGAAAAACCCGAAGAACTGGCAGCCCTCGAATCAACTTACGAATCAATCCAGGAAAAAATAAAACTTGAACAGGCACATATTTCAGTGATAGATGAGGAGACCCTGTTTCTGCAGGAGAACAGAAAAATCGGGGGCAAAAACCAAGAGCTGAGTGTATCCAACCTAAAGGAAACATCAGAATTTTACAGTACCCGGTTAACCACTCTGAAACTGAAGAGAATCGAAAGGCTGAACACGCTTACAAACCTCAGGGAGGAGCTGTTGAAAGTTAGCAACCAGATCAATTCAATTTCGACCAGGAAAGAATTTCCAAGTAGCGAGGTGATTGTAACACTGGATTCCAGATCCAATGAAAAGATATTTGTTGAATTGTCGTACCTGGTGAATAACGCAGGGTGGCACCCAAGCTATGATATCAGGGTCAAAAGTGTGGAAGATCCCCTTGAAATCGTCTACAAAGCAAATGTACATCAGGACACAAAAGCAAACTGGGAAAATGTGAAACTATCGCTCTCTTCCAATAATCCAAGTCTGTCTGGCGTTGTACCGGAACTTAAGCCATATTACCTGAACTACAATACCGTTCCTCCTTCCTACAAATCGACAATTAGCAACGTCTCGGGAAAGGTTCTTGACAGATCCGGAAATCCATTGATCGGGGCTAGTATCATGGTCACCGGATCAACAATCGGAACGATCACTGATATGAACGGATACTATTCAATAGCCATTCCACCAAGTGCTTCGAGTCTGCAGTATTCCTACATCGGGTATTCCACCCGGAAAATCCCCTTCAGCAATGAGGTTCACAATGTATTTCTGGAGGAAGATCTGACCAGTTTGGATAAAGTGGTAGTAACAGGATTTGTTATGGCAGATGATGCAGAGATGGCCCCGGCTCTTCAAAGCAAAGCAGCAGAACCAGGTAAAGATAGATCGCGGCCCGTAAAGATCATGGAAACAAGCAGCCTGTCGATACCAACTGTCCAGCAGAGGAACCAGACATCTGTTGAGTTTGGTATTGCCATGCCTTACTCCATCAAATCCAACAGCAAAAACTATGTGGTGGATATGACAGCTTATGAAGTTCCTGCCTACTATGAATATTATTGTATTCCCAGGATCGAAAAAGATGCTTTCCTGATTGGAAATGTAACCAACTGGGAACAATATAACCTGCTTGAAGGAGAAGCAAATATTTTTTTCGAAGAGACCTACATCGGAAAAACCATACTAGATGTCAGGTTCATCTCCGACACATTAACCATCTCACTGGGCAGGGATAAGGGTGTTGTTGTCAACCGTGAAAAGATCAAAGACCTCTCTTCAGAGAGATTCATCGGAACCAAAAAGGAAGAGATCAGGGCATGGAGGATCTCGATCAGGAACACCAAACCCCAGGCAATTAATATGGTTCTGCTTGATCAGGTTCCTGTTCCCACCCTCGAAGAAATTGAGCTTGATGTGAAAGATCTTTCAGGAGGTAAGAGGAATAAGGAGACCGGGGAGATTAAGTGGGAGCTCAGCCTGGATCCCAATGAAAGCAAGGAAGTTGACCTGAGGTATTCATTGAAATATCCCAAGCACAGGAATCTTGTATTCGACTAATACTTCAAGCCGTGGTTAGCTATTCAACAACGGATACCCGGCTGCCCCTGCCCCTGGTATCGAAAGACCTGAAGGTGACTTTGCCTGAAACCTGTACCGGACCATTGTAAACAGGCGAATCCATATTTGGTTCCGATCCATCCGTGGTATACCTGATGGTAAGACCGGGAAAGTCAATGTTTGCATAGAGCTGCCCATTCATTATTATGGCACCCGGGGGTGGAAGCCGGTAGTTAAATCCACCAAACAGGTAATCTAACCGGGGCATTTCCCTCTGACCTACCACATTGGTGAACTCATTCCATGCCACATTCATTGCCTCTATTCTCTCTTCAATATCCTTAATGGATCCCCACGGAGCCTGACCCGACCATGCCCTTTCCGCCAGTCCAATCATTTTTGGGAAATAGTAATACTCCAGCATCTCTCCTCCTTTAATGGTTTCACTCCACAATTCACCCTGCAATCCAATGATGTTTCCATATGCTTCTGGTTTCAACCTTTCCATCCCTGCAAACTCAACTTCAGGATCATAAGGATTCCCCCATGTATCGGTCAGGGTGCAGTTAAATACATCATAGGGTATGAAATCAAATGCGCTGCGGGTATTGGAATAACCACTCCAGTAGTGACCGGGCTCCGAAGGATGATGGTTGTAGGCCAGGTCAAAATAGAAGTTCTTCGCATTACAGAGGACCACCGGGAAACCCCCATTGGCTAAACGGTAACCCAGATCCAGGTTTTCGACCCTGCTGTTCCAAACATAGGGTAACATCTGCTTCCCTGCAAATTCAGGATTGGGTATCCATCCGCCCTCTTCTGTTTTTTTCATGGCAATCTCCTCCCAGCCTGCCATAACCAGGTTCTTCTCCTTGAGAATGTCAAACAGGCGGCTTTCAAAATAGGTCTGCAGATTCGCCGGACCACCTATTTCCGGATGTTCTCTTAAAAACTCCGTACATACAGGTGATCCCTCCCATGATCCGTATGGAACTTCATCTCCACCAGCATGTATAACTTCCAGGGGTAAACCTGCCTCCCGGTACATATCGATCATATCATCAACCACTGTTTCAAAAAAGAGATAGGGCGCTTCCTTGCAAACACATACCACATTGTCATTGAAATTCTGTGCTGAGTTATACCGTGAAGTGTCGTCGGGATCGATCAACCTGAATTTTTCAGCCTCCTCTCTCTTGCCCTCCTCCATAAGGCGGTTGTACCTTGCTTCCATGGCATAAACAGCCGCCCTGGAATGGCCAGGCATATTGATCTCGGGGATAACCTCAATATGGTGGTCATCTGCAAAACGTAAAATATCGATAAACGCTGACCTGGACAGATAACCACTCCCAAATCCATTTTCTGGATCGGTTACCGGGCCTGAACCATAAGCCGGGAACAGATGATCTTTACTATCCAACGTATGGCCCCTGTATCCACCGATTTCTGTCAATTCGGGCAATGACGGAATTTCCAGGCGCCACCCCTCATCATCTGTCAGGTGCAAATGCAGTTTATTTAATTTATAAAAAGCCATGGCCTGGATCAGCTTTTTTATAGAAGCCGGCTTAATGCAGTTACGGGCTATGTCCAGGTGCATTCCCCGGTAATCAAAAGCAGGTGAATCTATGAGAGTTAGTGATTTTATCTTCAGGTCTACTTCAGGTATTCTCCATGCATCAACCGGAACCAGTGCCAGCAGGCTCTGGATACCGTAAAAAACACCTGCAGCAGCTCCTCCTGTGATGATCACACCCTTTTCGGGATCAGCTACCAGCTGGTAAGTCTCTTTACCCGGTTCCAGGTCATCACCACCTGTATTCAAAAGAACAATGTTGGGTCCCCCGGTATTACTATTCATCACTTCAGGCGCAACTCCCCTAACCTGTTTCATCATTTCAGCCAGGTATTCAGCTTCCCTTTCCAATCCCTCCTGGAAATGGATCATCAGTCCTTCTCCAAGGGTAACCTTGTTCCCGAAAAAATCGGCATTTGCAGGAGAGGGGATAATCCTTCCTATTGCTCCCGGATCAAGAAGAGTCTGATGCAAATTCTGCTCATACACCCACCCGGCTGTAGGCAATGGAATAGAAGTTTCCGCAGGAAATGTTTTATCCAGAGATGGAAATGGTTTGATGGAATACTGCTTCACCGGGACGACAGCCAGTTCATTACCCAGCGAATCACTATATACAAAATAGGGACCCAGCGGAGCCTGGACCTCTTTAAACAAGCGGCCCCTTTCATCAAATCTGATCATGACTTTATTTCCGGGCTCTAGCTTAAAATCATCGCGGGGTGACAAACGGTAATGGTTACCATTCAAATGTTCTATCACCACATCACCGGACACAGATTCAGAAATAACCCTCAAATCAAGCTGATTAAAATAGAGTGCCCAGCCACTATTGCTGAGCGTAAAGTCACTTTTATTTTCCAGGGTAAAAACCGAACTGAAATAATCAGATGAAACATTGTTTCCTTTAAATTCCCATTCCAGGACAATTTCATTTTCCCCTGGATAATTTAGTTTGGTCATGTTGTTGCATGTTGTAAAGAAAAATGGTACAACGAGTAAGAAGATAGCTTTTTTCATGGTGCTTATGCTTTTCTTTTAGTAGTTTAGTGCACCAACAAAATTACTAAATGAAAACCAAACGATTGGTTTCCCTTGATGCGTTGCGGGGATTTACCATTGCCGCCATGGTCATCGTTAATGAGCCCGGTTCTTGGACGCATGTATATGGACCCCTCAATCATGCCCAATGGCACGGTTGTACCCTTACCGATCTCGTTTTCCCATTCTTTCTGTTCATAGTAGGAATATCCATTGCACTGGCTTATTCCAAGCGCCTCGATGCCGGGGTTCCTATGAAGAGTATCTACAGGAAGATCATCATTCGGTCTGTCAATATTTATCTGCTGGGGATCTTCCTGTGGTTGTGGCCTGAATTTGATTTCAGTGCCATTCGATGGACAGGAGTGTTGCCTCGCATTTCGGTGGTTTTTTTGGTCTGTGCCCTCCTGTTCCTGAATACAAACTGGAAGCAGCAGGTGAAAATTGGCGCAGCAATCCTCCTTCTTTACTGGATCATCGTTGCCTATATACCGGTACCGGGAATTGGGAAACCTGACCTCTCGCTTCCTGAAATGAACTGGGCCAACTACCTGGATACCCTGATACTGCCTGGAGTTATGTGGCAGAAAACATGGGACCCGGAGGGGATTCTGAGTACCTTCCCTGCCATTGTTTCCGGCATTACCGGCATGCTCATCGGGAAACTCTACCTGTCCGTTAAGGATGAAAACAAAAGGCTTGTATGGCTCTATTTTGCCGGATTTTCCATGTTTCTTGCAGGAGGACTCTGGAACTGGGTTTTCCCTATCAATAAAAATCTCTGGACAAGTTCTTATGTGCTATATACATCCGGAGTGGGAACACTGGCCCTGGCAACCTGTATCCTTATTGTCGACATATGGGGATACACGCGGTGGACTTTTCTCGGAAGGGTTTATGGCGCCAATGCCATCACATCATACGTTCTGGCAGGAATGCTTACAATTGTATTTTACAGGCTCAAAATTGGTGGGATATCGATGAACGAGTGGTTCATGAATGGTATGACACAAATTGGATTTGATCCCAGATTTGCATCCATGCTCTATGCGGTGATCTATATGTTGATCATCTTTATTCCTGCCCTGATCATGTACCGGAAGAAAATCTTTATCAAGGTATAACCGGTATGATAATAAATGAAAAAAAAACTTCATCAAATGTCTGAATCGGATAAAAATATTTTCAAACCGGCAAACGATCTTATCATACCACATTCACAGGTTAGTTCCTGCATTGAGATCCTTGATTTCGATGAAATGGTTCAATCAGGAGAAATCTCAAAAATCCAGGTATTTTTTGAGCGGATCGGGCAGGAGATTTACAATGCCCGAAAAAAGAACTATTCATGGGGATTTCGTATTATTGAGCCGGAGTTTATCAACCTATCTGATCGCATTCTTCTTATCTCAAAGTTGTTTAAGGAAGAAAACCTGGCCGA
>Ga0255398_1056_pt1 | contig 16498 bp, 8 predicted proteins | sample ANMaggSeSYBR01K3_FD_182119 | JGI IMG/M metagenome (GOLD analysis project Ga0255398, IMG submission 182119) | Sediment cell enrichment communities from methane seep in Santa Monica Basin, California, United Staets - ANME aggregate JGI... | ecosystem: Environmental > Aquatic > Marine > Cold seeps >...
AATTGAGTTGATAAAAAAAGAGAATAACCGGGAAATATCCATAGCAATAATAAAACCAGGTCAGCATGTGGTATACAAATTTGAAAAAGACAAAATGGGTGTTGATTTGGGGAAAACTGCCGAAGAATCCATGACCATCAAAAAGGCAAAAACCAAGGAAGAACTTGAAGAATATTTAGCAAAAATAAGCACCGGTCAACGTGCTGAATATGAGATGAAAGACGGCAAAGTGGAAATTATTCTCGATGAAACTGACCATTACACATCATGGAAAGATGGGAAGCTTGTTTTGCGAAATGACCCGATGCCCCATTTGCTGAAAAGAATTGAGCGTTGGTACAATGTTAAATTCAATGTTCTGGATGAAAGTATAAATGAATACACATACTGGGCCACCTTTGAAGAGGAAAACCTGGACCAGGTATTAAGACTTTTATCACTGACAGGCCCCATTAAGTTTGAGAAACGCCCAAAAGAACAAATGACCGATGGAACTTATAAATCACAGGAAATAGATATTTTATTAAAATAAATATTCCAGTTCAAAAACACTAACCAAACTGAGTTGCCTATGAAATAAACCAATAAAATTCAGGAAAGTGCTGTAACACTTTCCTGAATGAATTCAGCATCAACATTATACACTAACTAAGACAAAAAATTTTTATGTATAACGCTAAACCAAAACAAAATTATGAAAAAATGTAAAGACTTTTATAGAAAAGTAATAAAACATTACTCTATTCTGAAAATCCTTAGAATCATGAAACTATCTGCTTTTCTGTTATTTATTACTGTTCTTCATCTATTTGCCACTGGGACATATTCTCAAAACACGAATCTGACCTTTAATCTTGAGGAGACTACTGTGAAACAGGTTCTCAGGGAAATTGAGAACCAAAGTGAGTTTTATTTCCTGTTCAATCAGAAATTGGTTGATGTAAACAGGAAGGTCAATCTACATGTGACTGAGGAAAAAATTGAGGAGATACTGGCTCAGGTTTTTTTCGGAACGAACTTGGATTATGTTGTTCTTGACCGGCAAATCGTTATATCCCCGCACGAGTATCTGGCGGAGGCTAAGGCCAAATTGCAGCCCATAACAGCTTCTGGTACAGTGACGGATGAAAACGGTGAACCTTTGCCCGGCGTAACCATCGTGTTAAAGGGCACTGCCAAGGGGTCCGTTTCTAATTCGGAAGGGAAATATGCTATTGAAGTTGAGGATCTGTCCACTGCAGTACTTGTATTTTCATTTGTTGGTTACACAACCCAGGAAATAAGTGTTAACGGCAGATCCGTAATTGATGTAGCCATGAAAACAAGTCTTGAAGCCCTGGATGAGGTCATTGTAGTTGGGTATGGTACAATGAAAAAAAGTGATATTACCGGGTCTGTAGCATCAGTGAGTGCAGAAGAGCTGGAAGCACTGCCGGTCACAAGAATAGACCAAGCTTTGCAGGGGCGCTCTTCTGGTGTTGTAGTACAAACTACTGCTGCGTCACCCAATGCAAATGTTACTATCCGGATCAGGGGGAGTAACTCTATAAGTGGTAATAATGATCCGTTAGTAGTAATTGATGGTTTTATCGGACAAGATCTCAGCAGAATAAATCCCAATGATGTTCAGTCAATCGAGGTTCTGAAGGATGCATCTGCAACTGCTATTTACGGCTCACGGGGTGCTAACGGGGTAATCCTTGTTACAACTAAGAGGGGAGCGAAGGGTAAAGTAAGGGTTGCTTATAACAATTTTTTTAGCATACAGAGTGTTCGCAAAAAGATTGACCTTATGAATGGGGCAGATTATGCCCTGATGGTCAACGCCCACAGGCCAACAATTGGGTTGGATCCGGTATTTTCTGAATCCGAAATAAACGACTTAAGGTCAAACGGCGGTACCGACTGGCAGGATGAGATATTCAGGGATGCGTTCTGGCAAAACCATCAGTTGAGTCTTTCCGGTGGTACTGAAAGCCTGTCATATTATATTTCAGGAAACATTGAAGACCGTGACGGAATTCTTGAAAATACAAGTTATAAAAACTATGCAATTCGGTCTAACATTAATGCAGATCTTAGTAAAAAGTTAAAGTTAGGCATTAATCTGTCTATGTCGAAAACAGATGATGATCCTGCAATGATTGGTCAGCGCGGTACTGCCGATGGTCAAAGTGGAATGTATTCTGTATTATTATTTGCTCCGGCTCTGCCCGTTTACGATGCATCTGGGAAGTATAGTATGCCTGCACCGGATTTTGGGCCGCCAACGGCTTATAATCCGGTTGCATTGGTTAAAGAGCCTATCTATGATTACTATTCTTATAACATCGCTGCAAACTCTAATATTGAGTATGAAATAATCGAAGGACTTAAGATTAATATAGGTGGTGGATTCAGGCTCTTAGATAATGAAAATAATTCTTATATCAACGCCAAAGCTATGGATTCTCCGGGTGATGAAATAGCCCGAATCATAGATAGACGGTCAATATTATTGCAAAATACCAACCTGATTTCTTACTATAAAGATATTTCAGGTGGACATAGAATTAATATAACAGGAGTATTTGAGCAACAGTATGAAGAGTATAGTTATAATGAATCCGGGGCACAAGGTTTCCTGACTGATGCTGTTAAATACAATAATCTTGGACTTGGCAATGAGGCTTTCATACCTTCATCGGATAGGAGCAGCAAATCAATCATGTCATACATGGGGCGTATTAATTACGGCTTCAAGGAGAGGTACCTTATGACAATTACCGGCCGTTACGATGGAGCTTCTGTATTTGGCAAGGATCATAAATGGGGATTCTTCCCTTCTGCAGCACTGGCCTGGAACATTGGCAATGAAGCATTTATGGCTGATGTTGATAAAATAAGCGGTTTGAAACTCCGGGGCAGCTATGGTCTGACAGGGAGTCAGGCTTTAAGTCCATATGCTTCTTTGGCTTCAATGCGTACTGACAGAACTTATTCAATTGATGGTACCAGTCTTTCAAGTGGTGTTGTTTTAAGAACCCTGGAAAACCCTGATTTAAGATGGGAGAAAACAGCCCAGTTAAACATTGGCGCTGACCTCATGATGTTTAATGGCAGGCTCGAATTTACCGGCGATTATTATATAAAAACAACTTCAGATCTTTTAATGAAAATGCCGGTTCCAAGGACAACGGGGTTTAGCAGTGTTGTTAAGAACATCGGCGAAGTAGAAAACCGGGGTGTAGAATTGTACCTGGGAGGTTTCCCGATCAATAATCAGTTTACCTGGGAAACCGGCTTTAATATTTCAGTGAATAAAAATAAGATACTTAAACTTATTGATGATGAACCCATATCCCTTGGGAGTCCCGGTCCAATACCCGGTTTTGGAAATACCATTTGGCTCGAAGTGGGGCAACCCCTTGGCCTGTTTAAAGGGTATGCAACTGATGGGATCTGGAATAGCGATGAAGCAGAACAGGCTGCAGTATATGGGACAATTCCCGGTGGTACAAAATATATTGATCAAGATGGCAATCAGGAGATTAATAGTGACGATTTCACTACTATTGGCATTGCCCAGCCTGATTTTACGTATGGGTGGAATAATAACATATCCTTTAAAAATTTCGACCTGAATATCTTCATACAGGGTGTACAAGGTAACGATGTTTACAATATTGGCAGGGTGCGCGCGGAAACCTCCTCTACTGATGGAGATGCAACCAGTACTGTGGTTTTAGATCAATGGACACCCCAGAACCAGGATACAGACGTCCCGTCATTTGATGCGTTCAATTATAATGAACTGCAACAGTCCGATAGGTGGATGGAAGATGGTTCTTACATCCGGCTGAAATATTTAACCTTAGGATATAGTTTGCCACAATCAGTCCTTGGTAAGATAAAGATCTCTTCTGCGAGGATATATTTTACCGGAACAAATTTATTTACAATTACTGACTATACCGGTTACGAACCTGAGGCCACACGGTCGAATGATGAGAGATTGGGAGTAGACCTGTCGACATACCCATCACAGAAGATCTATACGATAGGTTTAAATATTAACTTTTAATACAAAAAATCTAACAAAATGAAAAAACATATAAAAACACTATTTATTCTGTTAATAGTTATTTTAACTAATAATAGTTGCGTGGAGCTTGAAGAAGAACCTTTCGGACTAATAGCTCCTGAAAACTTTTTTAAAACAGAGGCCGATTTTGAAAAGGCCGAGATCGGTATGTTCTATTCGTTAACTGGATGCAGAAGTTCATTTGATTCTTTCTATTTCAATGTGTTAGGATATGGTTCCGACGATCATGAAGGAACCCCCAAAAGTGCAAGACTTAGCGAATTCAATCAGTTAAAAGTACGATCGGATAACGTGTATCTTCGTATTATTTGGGGGTCTGTATGTTACGGTGCCATCGCCAATGCGAATGGGATAATAGGGAATATTGGTAATGCTGAAGGGATTTCCGAGGATAAAATGAACGAGTTCGAGGGGCACGCAAGGTTTGTCAGGGCTTTTCTTTATTTTTATTTGACCCGCTATTTTGGAGAAGTACCGATTATTGACGAACATAACAGTAGTAAGGCTGATCAGGTTGGTCAATCTCCGGTTGAACTGGTATATGATTTTATAATAGAAGACCTTAAAATAGCTGAAAACAAGTTAGCATTGAGCTATCCGGAAGCAGGTAAGATAACCAGGGGGGCGGCCAAAACGCTTCTTGCAAAGGTTTATTTAACCAGGGCTTGTTGGCCACTCAAAGATGCATCATACTATGCTCTGGCAAGAGACAAAGCAAAAGAAGTAATGGATCTGGGGATATATGAGCTGGAGCCCGTCTTTGCTAATTTGTGGTTGACAGAATTTAAATTGACCCTGAAAGAGTCAATCTTTTCTCTATATCCGCATGCAGGAAATAGAGGATGGTGGCTACATATTACCTCTCGCCCGGGTGTTGAAGGAGGATGGTCAGATTTTACCAGCGAGGCGGATTTTATGTATGGGTTTCCTGAAGGGCCAAGGAAAGAGGCAACTTTTCATACCACTTTTGTTGATAGCAGCTCATGGGAAGACGGTCCTTTGCAACAGCCCTATTGTGCAAAATACCGTGATGGAGGACCCGCCTGTGGACCGGATGAGGGGGGGTGTTCTTTTGTAGGCGTAGGCTTCACCATTCCTTTAAGATATGCAGATGTTTTGTTGGTTTATGCGGAAGCAGCCAACATGGCAGAAGGTGGACCTTCTGCTCAGGCATTAGAAGCAATTAACCAGGTACGCAGGCGTGCCGGAGGTTTTGACCAGTTGGTCTACCCCGATCTACCCTCCGGGATGTCGCAGGCTGATTTCGACGAAGCCGTAATTACTGAAAGGGGCTGGGAACTTTCAGGAGAAGTAATATGCAACCGGTGGTTTGACATGATTCGTAAAGAATTGGTAGTGGAAATATATAAGGAGAAGTACCCTTATGTAACTATACAAAACCAGTGGCTTCCTAAACCTGTTACGGAAGTTCAACTAATAGATGGGCTTGAGCAAAATGAGGGGTATGATTAACATGATTTTTTCAGATGGTTCAGTTTTAATAGTTCGTTAAATTTTTATATAAGATTGACTATCTGCAAAATATAAATCATAGCTGTAATTTACCAGGGGTAATTTTCCCCTGGTAAATTTTTTTATAAACTAATACTTTTGGGCCTTCCGGGCGACTAACGTTGTGTCACTGATGATTTCTACGACATTGATTACTATAGTTACATTGCTGGTGAATAATACATTATTTGCTGGCGCTGATATTTCAAATTTTGATAAAACTGGTTTTTTTGAGATAAAAAACGAATATGTCGGGCGGATTTTCTCAACAAAAGACGGGCATTTACGGACAGTCAAAATAACTAATTACAAAACAGGCGATAACTATACTACCAGTTCCCGGGAGTTTCTTTTAAGGTTCGATAGTGGTTTGGAGTTAACAACAGAAGATTTCAAAATAGCCAATCATTACGCAGAAAACAGGGGCGATGGTATGCAAAGGTTAACTTTCGAACTTGAATCGCATAAAACTTCCCTGAAAGTAGCTGTTGTGTATGAAACTTCCGGCTCATGGCATTACATCCGGAAATATCTGTTATTGGAAGACAACGAAAACTCAACTATCGGACTCACCTTTTTAGATGCCGAAAAACTGACAGTTGAGAATGAAGGTAAACCCATACCAAAGACCGGGTTATGGGACAATTACCCTGAAAATATCAACCCGCTGAACGAAGAAGATTTACTTACAAAAGTGGAAGTGATACCCCAAATAAGGAGGTTAAATATTGTTGACGGGCAGCCTGTTTATACAGATAACCTTTTTTGGGGTATCGAGCACCCGGCTGCAATCAATACGGTGGATGAATCGGGGAACCTTGTATTACGGTTTTACATGGGCCGTGATTTAGGGAATACCTATCAGAGCGGGTACAGTGTTTTAGGCGGGTCAGACTTCAAAGGAGTTAAGGAGTCTTTCCTCACCTATATCGACAAAATAAGGGTTCAACAAAATGACCCGTTTGTCGCATTAAATACCTGGTTTCTCCTGAGGAACCTGAACCATAAAAACACCATGGAGGCATTTAATCATTTGCGGGAAGATTTGCTTAAACCATATGGCATTAAGCTCGATGCATTTGTCCTTGACCTGCAATGGGATAATTATTTAAGCATGTGGGAACCCGATATAGCCCGATTCCCCTTCGGATTCGACAGTGTCAAAACATACCTGAACAACCATGGGACTTCACTCGGGCTTTGGGTTACACCGGCAGGAGTGTACACGAAACGTGTTGAACGTATGGAATGGGCAAAAACCATGGGATATGAAACTACAGGAAAAGAGTGGTCAGAAATATACTGCCTGGCAGGGGAGAAATACAAGGAAGCCTTCCTGGAGAGTATGAAAAACCTGGTGGAAAAGTATGGGGTTAATTATTTCAAATTTGATTCTTTCGAAGCACTGTGCGACAACCCTGATCACGGCCATCGCACAGGCATCGCTTCACGTGCAGCAATTGTGGATAATTATATTGATATCCTTAAAAGCCTCAAAACAATAAAACCGGATATATTCCTGAACATCACCTGCGGAACCTGGCTTTCGCCATGGTGGCTGAAATACAGCGATTCGGTATGGCGCGATTCGGACGATACAGGCTACCTGAATAAAATCCCCTTTCCTACTCCGCGGGATGCTGCCATTACCTATGTTGACTACGCTCTTTATAAAAAGTTAAAAATATTAGAAGAACAATTTCCAATCAATGCGCTTTATCTCATCGAATTTGTGAAGGGGAAACATAACCTCCTTGGCGGGCAAAATGAACATATCAGGCAATGGGCAGACCATGTAATATTATCCCTTGCAAGAGGTGTCAGGTTATGGGAGCTTCAGATTTCTCCCGACATACTTTCTGAAAAGGAATGGGAAGTTTTAAGTGATGTTATTAAATGGGGATTGGAAAACAAAGACATTTTAAGAAATTCCAGGATGATCCTCGGGAATCCGGCAAAGGGAGAAATTTATGGTTACAGCCACTGGAATAAAAATGAAGGGTTGCTGGTATTAAGGAATCCCTCGTATAAAAAACAATATGCTGCAATCCCGCTAAACAAAGAAATATACTGTTTCATCGATTCGGACACAGAATGGGTGGTTAAAACAGAATACCCCTATAATGAAATAACAACAGATTTGATAAAACCGCGAGACACCCTTTTAATACCGGTCGAAAGTTTTGAAACAAAAATAGTAAGGTTGGTTTCCGGCAACGAACTTAAAGAACCGGCTATTCCCGGTGCAACATACAAAACAAAAACGGTCCGTATTATCCAGCCTTTGGAAGAAGAGATTATTATTGATTCAGAAAAAGGATTAAAAATTGTCACATACAACGGGAAAATCAGCATCCCGGAAGACTCATTCCTCGAAGCACGGTTTGAAGCCTGGATAGAAGGGAAAGATCATGTACATGATCTATCAATTTCACTCAGGGATAAAAATGGGTCGAAGTTATTTACTGAAACATGGCAAGACTCAAAATCGGCCTCGTCCTCGGAAAAACCGAGTGAAGACGATATTCTATATAGCTGGCATTCATCCCCCATAAAATTAGGATTGGATAAGATTCAGGTAATTATTAAAGTACCTGAAAAAATCAAATTTAAGGGAAAGACAGGAATAAGGCTGGTTACCATCCGAAAAGCAACCAACCAGGGTGAAGGTGTTATGACATTAAAAAATGCTCCGACAAAAACCTGTCAGCTTCCTTCTTTTGATGAGGAAAGGAAGGAAACAACTATATTATTGTATAAAGAAGTTAATTATTAGAGATAACTTAAAATGAAAACAATGAAAAAGAATAGATTAACACGCCGCAGTTTTATTGAGAAATCGGCAGTAACGACCGGAATGGCTGCATTTGGTACCCTGGGAATCCAGGGTAGCTCTTTTGCACAGCAACCCGGTCAGGAAAAGCTTCCCCGTGAAGTCTGGATTGCAAGTGTATCGCAAGTGAAGTTATATGCTGATACTCCTGCTATGATGACCAGAAATATAATTGATAGACTTGATGAATCCCTTGTTTACCAGCCTGACATCGTATCTCTTCCGGAGACATTTCTTACCTATCATGTCAATCAGAAATATACGCTGAATGAAAAAGTTGCACTATACCTGAAAGCATCGGAACAATTCTCCGATTTCTCAAAAAAGAATAATTGCTATATGGTTTGTCCGGCTATTACTTCAGAAAACGGAAAGATATATAACGCAGCCGTAATCTTTAACCGCCAGGGAGAAAAAATTGGAGAATACCGGAAGATCCATTTAACAGAAGGTGAGATCAGTGACGGGCTTACTCCAGGGCCACTACAACCACCCGTATTCAAAACAGATTTTGGCATCATTGGTGTCCAGATTTGTTTTGATGTATTATATGACGATGGATGGAAAAAACTGAGGGAACAAGGGGCAGAGATTGTTTTTTTTCCATCTGCCTTTGGGGCTGGAATAAAGGTAAATACCAAGGCGTGGCAAAATAAATATGTTGTGGTTTCAAGTATTAAGTCAGAAGGTTCCAAAATTTGTGATATTTCAGGTGATGTTATCTCAAAAACAGGACGTTGGAACAAAAATCTTGTTTGTGCACCTGTAAACCTTGAAAAAGCATTTTTGCACCTCTGGCCATATGTAGAACATTTCGAGGAAATCAGACAAAAATACGGGCGAAAAGTACGGATCACGATTTACCATGATGAGGAATGGGCGATCATTGAAAGCCTGTCGCCCGATGTTTATGTAAAAGATATCCTCAATGAGTTTGACATGAAAACCCATGAAGAACTTACCTCGAGTGCCGAGATAGCTCAAATTAAAGCCCGCAATAGTTTGTAAAATAAAATGATGAATATGAAACGAAGGAATTTTATACAGGCTTCTGTTTGTGGGGCCACAGGTGCGATTCTGACTGCATCCATTGCTCCATTGGTCTCCTGTTCTGATACAGGAAAGGACAAAAAAATCTCTCTGGCACTGATCGGCTGTAGCAGCAACGGAGTCAATTTAATAACAAGTACCTGCCGGGAAAATCAAAATGTCGGAATTAAATATATATACGACTTTGACCAGGACAAAGCCACCGAAGCAAACCAATCGATTAACAATTTGCTTGGCTACGTCCCTGAATTTGTCCGGGATATGAAGGATGTGTTTGCCGACAAGGAAATTCAGGGTGTAATTATTTCATTACCCGAACACTGGCATGCACTGGCAACTATATGGGCATGCCAGGCAGGCAAAGACGTTTACGTGGAATCTATCCCTTCCCTTAGTTTGTGGGAGGGGCAAAAAATGATTGAAGCTGCAAAAAAACACAAAAGAGTTATCCAGTCCGGCTTTCTTCTGAGAAGTGCCCCTTATGCGTTATCGGCAAAGGAGTACATTGCAAGTGGGCAACTGGGACAGGTAGTGCATATAAAAGTTTTCAGTTTACAGGAAAGGAGTGGTTGGGAACAACTGCCGGATTCAAACATACCCAAAGGATTGGATTGGGATTATTGGCTGGGTCCGGCTTTGAACCGTCCATACAACAAGGGAATTTATAATCGTGAAAACCAAAATGGATGGAAAGAGTTTTGGGAATTTGGTGCAGGCTTAATGTCTCAGGCAAGCCAAACTTTAGACTTGGCCAGGATGATAACCGGCGATCCCGGACATCCTTCTGCTGTTTATTGTTATGGAAGCAATCCGGTCGGTGGTTCAAAAGCAGAGGTGCCGGAACATCAGGTTGTAACTTATGATTTTGAAAAATTTACTTTAACATGTGAAACCGGTTCTGCATACAACTACATGAAAAATACTCCCGTTTCCATTGATGGAAATGAGGCTTCACCTAAATGGCTTTTACAATCAAACCGGGTAGAAATATATGGCACAAAAGGATTGATGTATCTCGATATAGATGGTGGAGGCTGGCAGGTACTGGGAAGTAATGGTAAAACCCTCGCTCAGGAAAAAGGTACAAAACCCCAAAAATATCACCTCCAGAATTTTATCAATTGTATCAGGAACCGAGATCTGCCTAACGGTAATATAGAGCAGGGACATTTAAGTGCCACGCTTGCACACATGGGTAATATTGCTTACAGGACAGGAAACAGGCAACTGATATTCGACAGCAAAAATGAAAGATTTACCAATAACAAACAAGCAAACAGCTTATTAAAAACTGTATACCGTGAGGGGTATATAGTGCCCGATAAGATTTAGCCTGCCCTATTCATAAATTTATCTATTACTAAGTCAAAATACTGTGATTAAAGACAATGCTCAATTTTCGATTCTCAATATAGCTACAGCTATATCTGTGAGTCTCAAATCTGCGCTTGCCTTTACTCTTTGTATTTTGACTCCTCATAACGAAAAACTTATGAATCAGGCAGGTTAGGGAAGCTTGAAATAAATTTCTTATAAATAAAACAGAATTGCAATGACACCAAATGCCTTAAAAAATATGAAGAGTGCTAATGACAAAGTGGTATTAGGCCTTATTGGCTGTGGAGGGAGAGGTACAAGGCTGATCCTTGACTTTCGGAAAAATTGCATGGGAGTGGAAGTAAAATATATCTGCGATGTGGATGCTACCCGTGGTGGTCGTGCTATTAAAGAACTGGGTAAGGATCAGGGGTATGAACCTCTCTGGGTGGAAGATATGCGCAGGGTATATGAAGACAAAGATGTGGATGCAGTGATAATTGCCACGCCCGAACATTGGCATGCGCTGGCTTTTGTTTGGGCTTGCCAGGCAGGGAAAGATATTTATATCGAAAAAAATATATCCCAAAGTATCCCTGAAGGGTTGAAAATGATTGAAGCAACCCAAAAATACAACAGGATTGTTCAGGTTGGATCCCAAAACCGTAGTGGAGACTATGCGTTTTCTGCACGTAATTATATCAGTGAAGGAAAGTTAGGCAATATTGTAAGCGTAAAATGCAATTGTTTACTTCCCGGGCACCAGGCATGGTTCTTAAAACCGGATTCCCCTGTTCCCGAGGGTCTGAACTGGAATATGTGGCTTGGCCCCGCACCTGAGGTTCCATATAGTGTTAGCAGGCACAAAGCCCCATACGATTGGTGGGAGTACTCCCCTGGATTGCAGATGGCTATGGCAGTACATGTTGTGGATTTAGCACGTATGGTTTTAGGAGACCCTGACTGTCCTGAGTCCGTGTATTGTGCCGGAGGACGCATTTTGTTTAACGATAACCGGTCTATCCCGGATATACAGGCGGTTACATTCGAGTACGATGATTTCTCAATGACATGCGAAAGTGCAAAATTTGGGGATTACATGTCAAAATCAAAACCTGAAGTCAGGTTTGGGGATAAATTCCCGGATTGGAGGCTTAACAGTACCAGGATCGAAATATACGGGACAGAAGGAATTATGTATTTAGGAATCATGGGTGGGGGCTGGCAGGTAATAGGGCAAGATGGGGAAGTCCGTGACGAGGAGTACGGTTATTTCCCTGATGAAAACCACCAAAAAAACTTTATTGGCTGCATCCGCTCAGGAAAAATGCCAAATGCTGATATTATCCAGGGGCATAAAAGTGCCAGCCTTATCCATTTGGCCAACTTATCATATCGTGTTGGTAACAAGCAACTTATTTATAACAGTAAAGAAGGGGTAATTGAAAATTCAGAGGAAGCAAAACAAATATCAAAGGGTTCATACCGTGAACCATACACAATCCCTGAAATAATATGAAGTTTGATAATAAAATTAAAAAAATAGTAATATGGGGGTTCACAGGTGTGTTTATCCTGATTATTGCTATTAGTTCAATTGTTGTTCTGAAGACAATCGGACGTACGCAAATGCAAATCAATATTCATCAGAATAAAGAAATTATCTATTTATCAACATTTGCAGAGCCACCTCAATTTGCAATTTGGCTGCAAAATCCGGACAATCATGAATGCCAGACAGTATTCGTGACCCGGCGTGCCGGGATTGGCGATTGGGAAGGTAAAGCCAGCGTGCCGGATGCACTTCCCCGCTGGTTCGAGTTGTTCACTGTTAACGATAAGGGGCGGAGTGGTAAAGATGCTATTAAAGAGCCATCATTATTTATTACCGGAGCAACCCCCATGGATGATTATTTTTCTGTAAGGGCTGAAGTTAAGCCGGGTTCTAAATGGATTTGCTGGATAGAGATGAACCTTGCAGGAGATTTTAATGAAGCATTCCCTGAACAGAATATCCATACCCACGAAGTGGATGAATTCAGTTGCGGGCAACCTTCATTATTATATAAATCAGAAATAACCGCCGAAGAAGGATTGTCCTTTAATTTTGAATTAGCCGGCCAGTCTACCTGGAAAAATGGGGTTACAACAATTGAACCTGTTAGCCCGGGTGTTACCTCTGCCAAAAATATCTTTGACAATATGTTCATAGAAATCATAAGGCCAAAGCCAAAAATAATTGACAAAAATAAAATCGGGGAATAAATATGGAGGTCGCGATAGTATGCGAAATTTAATGGATAAGATATGTACTAATGAAGATATATATATGATTCCCAGGAGTATTATATTGAGTATTTTACTTTTTATATTTGGAAATACAATATCGGTTGCCCAGACTAATAATGAAATATTCTCCAAGCTCTTAGGTGTTGAAGTGCAGACAGATAAAAACATTATTGCGCAGCTCCTAAAGACTGACCCGGGCAAAAAAATATTTGTGGATTCTGATAATGACGGTAAAAATGATATCCTATATATGATTGATACGGATAAAAGGCATGAAGATAAGTTTAAACCAATTTTTGTTAAAATAGTAGATGAGGACGGGGATATGTATCTAACAGGAGAAGGCGATTTAGACAGCGACCTACATATTGCCGACTGGCATGCCGACGGAACAGTTGACAGGATAATAGACTATGTTGACCTTGACAATGATAATGACCAGGATGAACAGATACAGTATTTCTGGTCTGATTCCACTGTGACCAGCTATTACAGACGGGTCTGGTACAGCCCGGATCAGCCCAAAGTTTATCCGGGGAAAAATTATTTTGTATGCTGGGCACTGGACATAAGCGACGATAACCGCTTATGGTGGCATATTAATTATGATTATGTGCAGACACTATCCCAATGGAATTCTGATTATAACGGTGATGAAACCCATGTTAACAAATTTTTTTATGATTACAGGGAAGATAAAATCCTTCCGTTCGGTGAAATTAAATTTTCGTTTTACGATTTGGATAATGATAAATATTCGGAAGCCGCCGTACGTTTTGGGGGAAAGGCTCTGACTGTCGATAACCTACGTTACAGTTATGATATCGATAATGATGCCGGCGGCACTAATGTACATGATTATGATTTCTCAATAACCTGTCTGGGACCTATTGCTATTCCCCGGGAAAAATCCTTTCGGGTAAAAATCCGAAACCATACCACAGAGCCGGTTGTCCAATGGGAACATATGCGCGAGGTTGCAAAATCGGGAAAATGGAAAAAAGCGCATCTGACATGGGATGAAAACGACAATAATATCGCCGACCCGGTTCTATGCCGCAGAGACAGTGTCTGTAATGAGAGATGGGAAGGTGTTCTTAACCACCAGAGTGAATTTATTAAAAGAGTAGGCGGACCTTCATGCGGATTTTATAACAAAAGAAACGAAATTGATATGGATTATTCCGGGGAAATGCAGTTTTATTATTCCCCTGTAGATCAAAGGCTGCACCTGTACGGAGCGGAGGTCGGCTGGATTAAGGTTGATTATAACTATGACCATAGAATAGATATGTTCATATGGATGGAGGATACAGATAAGGACGGTTTTTTTGATACCTGGAAATATGATGTTAACGGAGACTGTCTTGGGAACGAACACGATACGCTCAGGTATAATAGTATATGGAAATATGAAGTTGAAGGGGATGAATTATATGAGAGGGTAGTTCATATTGAAAATGATGATATGCAGATTATTCCTTTTGATTACTGGATACTTCATGACCATTATGTGTCAAGTTTATCCAGGGTCACCTATACAAATCAGATTATAATAAATAGAATAAAAAAACTGCTCCGCAATTACGAAAAGAATTTTGAGATTGATTCCGTTGAAGATTATTTTTATTCATCTTTGGTGTATTACAGGAAAGATTATCATATAGGCGAAAAAATTAAAAACAGTAACGAAGGAACAAGGTATTATCAGGATATTATCCGTGAACGGTATTGGCAGAGACTGACAGAAACTGATTTTGTACAAAATTCTAACTACAAAGAAATCGCTGATTCCTACAATGAAGGAAACTTTAAGAAAACTTCCGGTTTATTGAAAACAAAAAGTGAATCAAAAAATGAGGAAGGAAAGATTTTATAGCTATTTGATTGGCATCTTATTCTTCTATGTAATAACGTTAAGTAACGCTAAAGCTGCAAATTTTGTAAAGATTGCAACCATTGGCTCCCACCCGGGAATTGTCGATAAACCCATTCATGATCCGTCCGACCGTAAGATGAATGTTCTGTTTATCGCTGTCGATGATCTCAGGCCTGAACTCCATTGCTATGGTAACAAGCAGATCATCTCGCCCAATATCGATAAGCTGGCCGAACAGGGACTGCTCTTCGAACGAGCATATTGCCAACAATCTCTGTGCGCCCCATCGCGTACAAGCCTGCTGACAGGTCTTCGTCCCGATGCAACCGGCGTGTGCGATCTGTCCACTCATTTTCGCAAAAAAGTTCCGGATGTCGTTACCATTCCGCAACATTTTAAGAACCACGGATACCACAGCCAATCTATCGGTAAAATCTATCACGGTTCGTTTAAGATATTAAGCAGAAACCACAGCGACCCCAAGTCATGGAGTGTACCGGAATGGTGGCCTGGGCCTCGTTATTACTATACGCCCGAAGGAGTCAGGGTCGCCCGTGAGGTTTATTCCAAAAGTCGAAAAAGAAGAGACGCACCCGTGGATAACTGGGTGAATTGCTTTGTCCGGGGTCTGGCAACAGAAGCACCCGATGTGCCTGACAATGTGCCGTGCGACGGACAAACCACCGAGAAAGCTATCCAGACTTTGCGGCAGATCAAAGACAAGCTGTTTTTTCTGGGAGTAGGTTTTCTCAAACCTCATATTCCATTCGTGGCACCCAAAAAATACTGGGACCTCTATAAACGTGAAGACATCCGCCTGGCCAGGAACCGGACAAGGCCGGAGAATACGCCTGATATGGCTTTCCCCGAAGGAACGGAGATGAGGTCCTATTATGATATACCCGACGAAAAAAATATCAGCGATGAAAAGGCCCGAACGCTGATCCGCGGCTATTACGCCTGCGTGAGTTATGTCGATGCGCTGGTCGGACAGGTAATCGGGGAACTGGAACGTCTGGGGCTGCGCGAAAATACAATCATTATCCTATGGGGAGACCATGGCTGGAAACTGGGCGAATATAATTCGTGGAGCAAACTGACCAATTTCGAGCTGGATACCCGCGCACCGATGATAATAAGCGTACCGGGACAAAAAACCGCCGGGGAAAAAACCTCGTCGCTAGTCGAGTTTCTGGACATCTATCCCACACTCAGCGAGCTTTGCGGATTGCCCATTCCAAAACATTGTCAGGGACTAAGTATGGTACCTCTATTGGAAAACCCCAATCGTAAATTCAAGGATGCCGCGTACAGCCAGTTTCCACGCAAAGAATATGGTGTTATGGGGTATTCGATGAGGACAGATCGGTACCGCTACGCCGAATGGATAAAAGACGGTGATGTGCTCGAAAAAGAACTTTATGATCATCAAAATGATCCGCAGGAAAACCGAAATGTCGTCGATGAGCCGGGAAACCGACAATTAATAATAAAACTGAGCGAAATGCTTCGCAAAGGTAGAAATGCAGATATG
>Ga0255398_1057_pt1 | contig 16456 bp, 12 predicted proteins | sample ANMaggSeSYBR01K3_FD_182119 | JGI IMG/M metagenome (GOLD analysis project Ga0255398, IMG submission 182119) | Sediment cell enrichment communities from methane seep in Santa Monica Basin, California, United Staets - ANME aggregate JGI... | ecosystem: Environmental > Aquatic > Marine > Cold seeps >...
TTATCTCATCCAGTGCGATGATCTGATTTTAGCCGCAAAATATTGTATAATCTTTGCGGATCATTTTATCGAGCGTTTCAATAACATCAAAGCATCCGAACTCTTAAATAGAGCAAGTGATCTCTATGAAAAAATGGATGACAAAAATAAGGTGATTGAAACAGGTCTTAGGTTGATCAAACAGCTTATCAAAGTCGGTAAGCTTGAAGACGCATTTGAAAAAGCAAATGAAATCATAAACCTTTCTAAATCTTACGATGAGATCAGCCATGTTGATGCGAAACTTGAGTTCAGCAATGTTCTTTACTATAAAAATGATGTGGATGCAGCTTATTCCATAGCTGAGGAGTGTATTAAGAAATCTATCGAAATCAATTATTTTGATGGAGAATTCAAATCTGCTCAAATGCTGTGTAGATGTCTCACAAACACAGTCGATTTGGATAAGCATATTGAACTAACTAGAAAATATCTTAATAAGAGTTTGGAGTCAGGCAATGAATACTATCAAGCTGTTTTTCAAAACGAACTTGGAGTAAACCATCTTTACAGAAACAATTACGAGGAAAGTCTAAGTGCGTTTTCGGAGAGTCTCAAATGCTACAAAAACCTTGCAGATGAGGAAAACATCATAAAAGCTTATAATAACATGGGAGTAGTTCATTTCGACGGATTTGGAGATTATGTAGTTGCGAGAGATTTCTTCAGAAAAGCCTATACACATTCCATCAATAGAAACTATATCGTTGCAACACCAATCCATCTCAACAACCTCGGTGAAACTTATATGACCGAAGGCAGATATGAAATGGCAATCAAGTATTTTGAGGAATCTCATCAAATTGCTGAAAAAATCGGTGACAAAGGCGTTGATTTGTTGGCACTCCTTAACTTATGCAGCGCATACAATCTTGTTGAGAAATATGGTAAAGCCTTTACATTGATGAATCGATTGGAGCACGAATTCGCCACACTTGAAAAACGTGACTTCAACCGTCAGGATTATTATTTGCTCCACCTTGACTTTTTCCTTTCCATGCAAAGCATCATGAAAGTCGACAAGTGGCGTTATGAATTTGACGACCACAGCATTGAAGATGATTACAGAAAATATCGTATTAAAGTCATCGACATGATTTTAAAATATAAAAAGAGTGATATAGTCAACGAAAAAAGAGAGGTTCCTCTAAAAGCCATTGGTGAACTTGTTGAGATAACTCTAAAACCTTCTGAAGTGAAGCTTTTAAGGACATTTATAATGGATGTTCTAATCGATCTCGTGGACCGTTATGATTATTTGTCAGCCGAGGAACTTTTCAGATTGGATGCGATTCTCGCAAAACGTTATAACACAAAATTTATCAGATTGAAAAATGAAGTCATTGAAGCGGCTTTATCGGACTTTTCCATCGAGCGAATTGAAAACCTGATTGAACCGATTAAGGCTATTTCTCTGGAGTTTCTTTGGAAAGTTTACAAAATCCTTGGGAATGAGAATTTTAATCGAAACAATCTATATCAGGCACTCAAATATTATCTGATGGCTCTTGACGTCATCTATGATCTTTCGAACAATGTTCCGTTGGAATACAAAGAAACCTATATCCTTTATGACAATTCTAAAATGTCACTCAAGAATAACATCAATAAGATAACAAAACGCTTATTGAGTTTGGATGGCATTGTTCAGAGTGTCATCTATGATGAGCGATTCGAGACCGTTGAGGATTTCTTTGATTTGAGCCAACTCAATAGGCTCTATCACAGCAAAGAATTCAATCGATTGATCAGTGAAAATATCGACATCAGAGATGAAGTGCGATTTGAGACTTCAATTGACCTGATTAGAAATCTCGAAAAGGATGAAATCAACAACTTAAAATTAATATTAAAATATTTGAAACAACTGACATTTGCTGAACGTGCTTTTATTTACCTTTTGGATGAAAATGACAATATCAACCAAGTCATCAAAGCGGACGAATCCTGTGAGGATTATGATGTATCAAGGTTGATCAATAACATCGGAAATGACATAGATGGCATAATGATCACAAAAATCAATCCAAAGACAAATATCCAGTTGCTATCAGACAATCAAAAAAGCATTATTTGTTTTCCTGTTTATGAGACATCTTCAGTGAAGAATGGTAATGACAAGCGAAAAGAAGATTTACTTGTAACCAAACAGAAAATAATTGGATATGTGTTTATGGATTCAAGAAACTTGATCAACAGGTTCGATGAAATCACATTTGAACAGGCGAAGTCATTCATTAATTTGATTTATGTCTTTATTGACAACTATAATCTAAAGCGTCTTTCGACCGTCGACAAATTGACTGGTGTCTATCTCAGAAAATTCATTGAGCAAAAGTTCGCTCTCCACATGAGCATTGCTAGACAAAACAACTACAACCTATCAGTAATCATGTTGGACATTGATAAATTCAAATTCGTCAACGATACTTATGGACACCGAAAAGGGGATGAGATACTCACTCGCTTAGGTGAAATCCTCAATAAATCTGTAAGAAGTACCGATTATGTGGCAAGATATGGGGGGGAAGAATTTATCATTCTCTTACCGGAAGCTGATTCAAGTAGTGCGTTTAAAGTCGCTGAAAAGACAAGAACGCTCATTGAAGACAGTAAATTGTTAGGAGATGATATGCTTTTGACTGTAAGTTTGGGTGTATCGACGTATCCTAAAGATGGAGCCAACGAAGAGGAATTGATTGAGAAAGCGGATCAAGCACTCTATTACTCAAAAAACAATGGCAGAAATCAATCAACAAGCTGGGACCATAAACTGATCAAGGAAAAACATCGATATGACCGATTGACAGGTATATTAACAGGAAACATTTCTTCAGATACCAGAACTGTGAAGGCTTTGATTGATATTCTCAATCAGTTGGAACACAGCTACACCCGTGAAGAGAGTATTCGAAATACCTTCATATCACTTTTGGATATTACGGAAGGTGAAGAGATTCAGTTTATCATGTTCGACGAAAATCAAAATATAGAAGAAGTGATCTATAAGAAAAAAGGACAAGAGAGAATTAGTGATGAGCTTGTCTTGAATGAGAGGTTGATCGCAAGATTCAAAGGCACAAACAACTCCGGTTATTTCATCGATTGGGAAGAAGTCATTGCTTACGATGCGAACCTCAAGGTACCAAACTGGAAATCTTACATTATCATCACTTTCCTAACAGGCACAACAAGTGGTATACTTTCCATAGCAGTAGATATAAAAGATAAGGAATTTGAATTTAGCAATTACAATTTTGTAGATGCTTTAAAACCAGTTTTAGAGCATGTATTATTCATTCAGAAAGGTTAACAAATGATTTTAAATGACTTTCTTCCCATCAATAGGGAAGATTTAAAAAGACTTGAGTGGGACGGTGTGGATTTTGTCTTGGTTTCTGGTGACGCCTATGTCGACCATCCGAGTTTTGGACCGGCAGTAATCGCAAGAGTACTTTTGGATGCGGGCTATAAAGTCGGTATAATAGCTCAACCGGATTGGAACGATCCATCCAGCATTTCGATTCTAGGAGAACCAAGACTAGGATTTTTAGTCACGTCAGGAAATATGGATTCAATGGTGAACCATTATTATGTTTCAAAAAAGAGACGGACTACAGATGCTTTCACACCGGGTGGAGTGATAGGAAAGCGTCCTGATCGGGCGACCATTGTATACACCAATCTCATTCGAAAGACATATAAGCACAAACCAATAATTCTTGGAGGCATTGAGGCTTCACTTAGAAGATTTGCACATTATGATTATTGGGACAACAAAGTGAGAAGATCCATTCTATTTGACAGCGATGCGGATATGCTCGTGTTTGGTATGGGAGAAAATCAGATTACTGAAATAGCGGATTACTTGAACAGTGGTATAGATATAAAGCATATCATTCATATTCCAGGCACCTGCTATGTGACTGAGAGTATCGATCATGTGGACAGACCACTTGAAATTGATGCGTTTGAAACCGTAAGTACAGATAAGACCGCCTATGCTAGAAGCTTCAAAATACTCTACGATGAGCAAGATCCTATTAGAGGGCGTTCTATTGTTCAAAGGCACAAGGACCACTATCTGGTTCAAAATCCTCCAACAATGCCGCTTGAACGAGAACGACTTGATTGGGTTTTCAATCTTGGTTACATGCGGGAAATTCATCCAAGCTATGTAAGCTTAGGTGGAATACCAGCCATCCAGGAAGTTAAGCTCAGCATAATCAGTGAAAGAGGTTGTTTTGGAAACTGTTCTTTTTGTGCGCTTGCATTTCATCAAGGCAGGATTATCAGCTCAAGATCTCACGAATCCATTTTACAGGAAGCTGAAGAGATAACTCATGATTCTGATTTCAATGGTTATATCAATGACGTAGGAGGTCCTACGGCCAACTTCAGGAACCCGGCATGTGAAAAACAACTAAAATATGGGGCATGTAAAAATAAACAGTGCTTGTATCCAGAACCTTGTGAACATTTAATTGTTGACCATACTGATTATTTGGAATTGCTTCAAAAAATCAGACAAGTTGAGAATGTCAAAAAAGTATTTATCAGAAGTGGGATTCGCTATGATTATCTTATGCATGATGAATCAAATGAGTTCTTCTATGAACTTTGTGAACATCATGTCAGCGGACAACTCAAAGTAGCACCGGAACATATAGACGAGACCGTTCTAGATTATATGGGAAAACCAAGCGGGAAGCTATATGGTGAATTTGTTGAAGCATTCAACGTCATTAATAAAGAGATCGACAAGGATCAGTACATCATTCCTTATTTGATGAGCTCACATCCAGGCAGCACGATTGCATCTGCGATAAGATTGGCGGAATACCTCAGAGATATCAATTACACTCCGGAACAGGTCCAAGATTTTTATCCTACTCCTGGAACGCTCAGTACATGTATGTATCATACAGGTATAGATCCAAGAACCATGAGAAGTGTTTATGTGCCTAAAACTCCAAAAGAAAAGGCTATGCAGCGCGCGTTGCTTCAGTTCAAAAATCCTAAGAATTATGATCTTGTATATGAAGCGCTTGTTCTGGCAGGAAGAAACGATTTGATCGGGACAAACCCAAAAGCATTGATCAGGCCAAAATCGGAGAAGAAAACCAAGAACTATAAGACTCAAAAGAGACGGTAATATTATAAACTGAAAATAAAAGATTTAAGAGGGGATCATTTATGAATAGTAAAATTATAATTGACGGAAAAAGTCTAACGCTGGATCTTGTAATGGATGTCGCTAGATTTGGAAGCATCATCGAATTGTCACCTGAATCTGTAGAAAAAGTTCATATCGCAAGAAAATTTGTTGATGAACTCGTAGATTCAAAAAAAGTGGTATACGGGATTACTACCGGCTTTGGAAAGTTTTCAGATATAGTGATCTCCAAAGAGGAAACAACAGATTTGCAGACCAATCTGATCATTAGCCATGCATGTGGAGTCGGTAATCCATTTGATGAGGAAATCGTCAGAGCGATCATGCTCCTTAGAGTCAACAATTTGGTCAAAGGTCATAGTGGAGTCAGACTTACAACGATCAACACACTTGTGGATATGATCAATAAGGGTGTACATCCTGTTATCCCTGAAAAAGGGTCACTAGGAGCAAGTGGAGACCTCGCACCTCTAGCACATATGGTGCTTGTCATGCTTGGAATGGGAGAAGCTTTTTACAAAGGGGAACGAATGGATGGAAAGAAAGCAATGGAACTCGCCCAAATTCCTACAATTGAGCTCACATCAAAAGAAGGACTTGCACTGATTAATGGCACACAAGTTATGACTGCCGTAGGATGTGTGACAACTTATGAGGCCATTCAATTATTAAAGTTATCAGACATTAGTGCGTCTCTTACTGTTGAGGCATTAAAGGGTATCACAGATGCTTTTGACGCGAGATTGCATGCCGTCAGACCACATCCGGGTCAAATTCAAACTGCTGAAAATTTAAGAACAATCTTAGAGGGCAGCGAAAGAACTACCAAACAAGGTGAAATCAGAGTCCAGGACGCATATACACTCAGATGTATTCCTCAAATCCATGGTGCGAGTAAAGATGCGATTCAGTTTGTTGCGGATCGCATTCAAATAGAAATTAATTCTGTAACCGACAATCCAATTTTGTTCCCAGAAGACGGTGTAGTCTTCTCAGGTGGAAACTTCCATGGTCAACCAATGGCATTGCCATTTGATTTTCTTGGAATAGCATTAGCGGAAATAGCCAACGTAGCTGAAAGAAGAATTGAAAGACTTGTCAATCCACAGCTTAGTAACTTGCCAGCATTTTTGACGCCTTATGGTGGATTGCATTCAGGGTTCATGATTGCACAATATGCTGCTGCTGCACTGGTTTCAGAAAACAAGGTGTATGCGCATCCTGCGAGTGTGGATTCCATACCTTCTTCAGCGAACCAGGAAGATCATGTCAGCATGGGTACCATTGCTGCCCGTAAAGCGAAAGAAATACTTTTTAATGCTCAAAATGTAATTGCTATAGAACTATTGTGCGCAGCACAAGCCATTGATTTTGAAACCACAGGTAAACTCGGAAAAGGTTCGAAAGAAGCTTATGACGTAGTTAGAGCAAATGTTGAAAAACTGGAATACGACCGTGTAATGAATATAGATTTTAACAAAATATATGGTATAATTAAAACAAATAAAATTTTAGAGGCGGTTGAATCAGCTGTCGGTAAATTGAAAATTTAGTTGCCAAATGGCATTAGAAAGGTATTAAAGTGTTAGGACAAGAGAAGCTCGATAGAATCAATTATTTAGCCAACAAGAAGAAAACAGAAGGTCTGACTGAGGAAGAAGCAACAGAACAAAAAGAACTTAGAGATGCATACGTCAAGGCTTTCAGGAACAGTTTCAAAAATCAACTGGACCATACAGACTTCATCTATAAAGATTAGCGGGGGGGATTCAAGTGGCAGATAAGCAGTATATCATTTTCAAACTCAACAATGAAAAATTCGCAACCAGCATAAACCACATCGCATCCATAACGGAGTATTCATCGATCACACCTGTTCCCAGCGGACCTCCATATGTGGACGGACTGCTTAATTTAAGAGGTGACATCATACCGGTAATCAATTTGAAGAAAAGATTCAAAATGGCCGATAGTCAGATGAAAGAAAAAAGAATCATAATCGCGAATAAAAACGATGTTCAAATTGGTTTTTTGGTTGACGATGCCTCACAGTCGATGAATGTTGATGAATCTCAAATTTTGCCACCACCCAAGATTGCCATCAAAAAAAACAATGAATACATTTCTGAAGTTTGCATCCATGATAATGAACTGATCATAGTCATTGATCTGGATAAAGTACTAAGCGATGACGAAATAGAGGAGTTGTTGGATCTAAGCTAAAAAATCCCGGTTTTTGGATGATTAAATTAGGACCAAATATTCAAAAAAGCCCACCTTATTTATGAGCGTGGGCTTTTGTGATATAATAAACACCGGAGTGTGTATATGGATAAGACTATTAATTTCAAGAAGTTGGATCAGATCATTCAGAAGACCGCTTTTGCTATAGAAGACGGGAAAAAAGAAATTTTCGATATTTCAGAACAAATCCGTCATGAGTATATCTCTTATGAGCAAGAGCTCATAACAGTGAAAGCACAAATTTCCATAACAATAAATGAAGTGGATAAATTGCAGATCCGGTCCCAAATGGCAAAAAACATGATTAAGACAATCAACGAACATTTCGATGAATTCACTGAAAATGATATCAAAGAAGCTTATGAATTGTCTCAAAAAGTGCAAGTCCAACTTTCGTTCAAAACTCAAGAAGAAAAAGAGTTGATTGAAAGAAGAAGCACACTGGAACGCATGCTACGAAACAGTATGGAAGTCCTTAAAAAGGCAGAGATACTAGAAATGAAAGTAAGTGTCGCTCTAGAATATCTGACAGGTAACGTTATGGAGCAAATCAAGGAAAAAAAAGATGTAGGACTGAAAATCATCGAAGCTCAAGAAAAGGAAAAGAAACGAATATCCAGGGATATTCACGATGGACCGGCGCAATCGCTAGCCAATGTCATTTATAAAGCGGAATATGCATCCAAGGTCATTGATTCATCACCTAATAAGGCTAAAAAAGAAATCTCTTTTTTACAGGATGATGTCAGAAATATACTTAAAGATATCAGAAAAATTATTTATGATTTGATGCCCATGTCACTTGACGATCTTGGTCTTGTACCAACTGTCAAGAAAATGGTATCCAATATAATGGACACTACCAAAATTCATGTGGACTTAAAGGTTCAGCAGGATAGTGTAATCGAAAATTCATTAGTAAATCTGATGGCTTTCAGAGTCATCCAAGAGAGTTTCAATAATATTGTGAAGCATTCTGAATGCAAGAAGGTATTGTTTTCAATCGAAATCAATCAAGAAACTATTGAAATGGACATAATCGACAACGGCAAAGGCTTTGATGTGTTGGAAGTCATGGAGAATGCAAACGGTTATGGATTATACAATATGAAGGAAAGAATAGATATTGTAAATGGATTATTCAACATTTCATCGGAGCCCAAAAAAGGTACACATATAAGAGTCAGTATTCCAAACAAGTAATGGAGGAAAATATGCGCAAAATCAAAGTTGCAATTGTAGATGACCACGCATTGATCAGAGAAGGACTAAAAAAGCTTTTGGAACTTGAGGAAACCATTGAAGTTGTTGCTCTTGCTGGAGATGGTATTGAAGCACTTGTAGCCATTGATGACAAACAACCGGATATTGTCCTGCTTGATATCAATATGCCAAACATGAATGGTATTGATTGTCTGCATCAAATAAAGAAAGACTATGATGATGTAAAGACCATCATGCTGACGATCCATGAGGATGCAGAATATTTGATAGAAACCATCAATATGGGAGCTGAGGGCTATGTACTCAAAGATGCGGATGTCTCTCAATTGATTGATGCCATACACAGGGTCATGCAAGGAGAGGTCTATATTCATCCCTCGCTTTCTGGTGTTTTAGTGCGCGAATACAAGCGCAAAGAGTCCTCATATAACGACTTGAGCAAGAGAAGGCTTACTAAGAGGGAACTAGATGTATTGAAATTGCTTGCTAGTGGTTTAAACAACAAAGAAATCTCCGAAGCACTTTTCATAAGTGAAAAAACGGTTAAAAATCATATTTCCAGCATTTTCAGAAAACTCAATGTGAACGATCGAACTCAAGCGGCGCTTTATGCCATTAAACATAATGTTACGAAAATTTAATTCTCTTGAACTCGTATAAATTTTTTTATATCCTGTAATTGACAGAATATTTTTATTAATGAATTAGATCAGGGGGATGAAATGGAAAAGAAGAATCAATTTGAGGAATTATCGAAAGAACTGTCTCATACTTTTAAAAATGCATGGGAAGCAATGAATGAAGATGAAACGAAATCTTGCTTCGAATTTAGTGAAGGTTACAAGTCATTTCTTGATGCAGGTAAAACTGAACGTGAAAGCGCTAATGAAATCAAAAGAATTGCCATTGAAAAAGGTTATAAAAATATCGATGATTATTTAAATGGAAAAGAAAAACTACAAAAAGGCTCAAAAATATATGCGGTCAACAGAGACAAATCAATCATACTGTTTTTGATGGGTGAGAAACCTCTTAAGGATGGCATGAACATCGTTGGAGCACATATTGACGTACCAAGAATTGATTTGAAGCCGTTCCCACTTTATGAAGACAGCGATATGGCTTTCCTAAAAACACATTATTATGGTGGAATCAAGAAATATCAATGGACTGCGACACCGCTCGCTATTCATGGAGTGGCATATAATAAGAACAATGAGAAAATCGAAGTGGTCATCGGTGAAGACGAAGCAGATCCTATCTTTGCTATAACTGATTTATTACCACACCTTGCTAAAGATCAATCTTCAAAAACCCTTTCTGAAGGTATCGATGGAGAGACCCTCAATGTTCTCGTTGGACACATGCCAATGGGTGATGACAAAACAAAGGATAAAGTGAAACTTCATATTCTTAAGATTTTAAAAGACAAATATGGGCTATTGGAAGAAGATTTCCTGAGTGCAGAATTTGAGGTTGTTCCAGCCGGCAAAGCTAAAGATTTAGGATTCGACAGAAGCATGATTTCAGCATACGGTCATGATGATAGAGTTTGTAGCTACACTGGCGTCATGGCAATATTTGAACTGGAAGATGTGGCAACTACCGCATGTGGAATGTTCATGGATAAAGAGGAAGTTGGCAGTCAAGGCAATACTGGATCGCAATCCAGATATTTTGAGAATATTGTTGCTGAATTGATCGCGCTTCAAGAGCCAAACTACAATGATCTTTATCTTAGAAGAGCAATTTCAAATACTAAAGTGTTGTCAGGTGATGTCGGTGCCGCATATGATCCAAATTTTGCTGCAGCTTACGAAAAACGCAATTCAGCTCATATAGGAAAAGGTGTTCAACTCGTTAAATATACCGGGGCTAGAGGCAAAGGTGGTTGTAATGACGCGAACGCTGAATTCTTAGGTGAAGTGAGAAAAATATTCAACGACAATGATGTGGTATGGCAAATTGGTGAACTTGGAAAAGTGGATCAAGGTGGTGGTGGTACTATTGCCTATATACTGGCAAATTCCAACGCTGAAGTAGTGGATTGTGGAGTGCCGGTTCTTAGCATGCATGCGCCATATGAGATTGTCAGCAAGGTAGATGTATACATGACGTTTAAAGCTTACAAAGCATTCCTTAACCGTTGATGGACACAATTTGTTCAAATTTCATTCATGATAAGAAATAGATATCTGATAATAAATATTGTATAATAGTATTTGTAAGACAAAATGGAGCATTATTCATATAATGCTCTTTTTTATATTGATTCATTTAGGAGGGGTTGCTGTGAATAAGAAAATATTTGTCATTGATGACGATGAGAACATCAGAGAATTGATCTCGTTATATCTCGTCAAAGAAGGTTATGTTGTTGAGCAATATGAGAGTGGCGAAAAAGGCGTTCAAGCATTAAAGACAAGTACACCTGATTTGATCATGCTGGATATCATGATGCCAGGTATGGATGGTTATGACACTCTTAAAGAAATCAGAAAGTTAGGAAAGACACCCGTAATCATGGTGACAGCCAAAGACGAGACGTTTGATAAAGTGCTCGGACTAGAACTTGGTGCGGACGATTATATAGTAAAACCATTTGAACCCAAAGAAATGACTGCACGTGTGAAAGCGGTCATCAGAAGATTTATGAGCAACGATAAACCGGATACCGAAGGTATTGTTTCCGTACCGAATCTGACGATTAATATGATCGATTACAATGTCACTTATTTTGACACTGTTCTCGAATTGCCCCCTAAGGAAATCGAACTGCTGAATTATCTTGTGAATAATCCCAACAGAGTCTTCACAAGAGAGCAACTGCTCGATCGAATCTGGGGTTATGATTTCTTCGGTGAAACGAGAACCGTCGATGTCCATATCAAAAGATTGCGCGAGAAATTTGAAAGAGAGAACAATGGCTGGGAAATTAAAACAGTATGGGGTGTAGGATACAAATTTAAACTGGATTAAGAGGACATGTAATGAAGACGATATTTCATAAATTTGCATTTGTTTATATTCTTATTTTTCTCATATCTTTCATTTTGATTATCATAGGTGTGCGGTCAGTTCTGGACATCTATTTTGTGAGTCATGAAACGGACCTGATTGTCAAAAGGATTTCCAATTATGAGGAACTTGTAAATAGTAGATATCTTAATTCAATCAGTTTGAACTTACTGCAAGAGCAGATTATGCTGCTCGATGGGTATACTGGCGCCAATATTTGGCTCTTCACAGAGTCAGGGGCGCTTTACACTACTGAAGAAGACCGCGTTTCGATTGATCCAGACAAGTACCAGGAACTCACGGAGGATATTAAAACCGTGTTCTCTGGATCTACAACCAGTAGAGAAGTCTTTTATAAAGATCTTTACACCGAAAGAATACTTAGAGTGGGTTATCCCTTTACTGTGGGAGAAACTAGATACGCCATGTTCGTGAATATTCCCATGCCTGAAATTGAGGATACCATTTCAAAGGTGTCTGTCATAATATTCATTTCACTTTCTTTTTCCGGAATTTTGGCTGTAATCCTGATATTTTTGATAACTGAACGGATGGGTTACGAAATAAAAGTCATCAACGATGCCGCAAGATACATTTCTGAAGGCAACTTCGAAAAAAAGATCATCATAAACAGAAAAGATGAACTTGGACAATTGGCAGAGAGTTTCAACCTAATGGCCGATGAACTCAATCAACAGGAACAGACAAAAAGAATGTTTATATCCAGTCTTTCACACGACCTTAGATCACCACTCACCAACATCAAAGGTTATACAAGAGGAATGCTGGATGGAACAATTGAAGAAGATAAGAAAGAGCGTTATCTTAAGATCGTACTCAATGAAAGTGATCGACTGATCAAAATGATCAACGACCTCCTTGATCTCTCGAAGATGGAAAGTGGAGCGCTCGTTTTGAATAAGACTGATTTCGATCTGAATGAGATGATCATCAATGTTCTTGACAGTTTTGAACAAAGCATTATTGAGAAAAGAATCAAACTTACAATTGATCTTTCTCACGACAAAATGAAAGCACATGGAGATTATGCATCCATACAGCGTGTTATATTCAACTTACTTGACAATGCCACAAAATTTGTGGATATGGATGGCACCATCAGTATCAGGACAGAGCTTAAAGGAGACAAGTACTTCGTTGGTATAAGCAATACTGGAAGGGTACTCTCGCCAAAAGAACTTGAGGCCATCTGGGATCGGTTTACGAAACTTGACAAATCAAGAGGACTTGAGAAAGCATCTTCGGGACTTGGACTATCCATTGTCAAGGAAATCGTGAAAGCACATCATGAAAAAATTGAGGTCTATAGTAATGAAGACATCGGTGTAGCGTTTATATTCACTGTATCAACTCAAATTTTCAAATAAGATTTATTAATTATTCATACTCTGTTAAAAAAAATAGAATAAGATTTGTAGTGTAGGAGGTGTGTAAAATTGTTGAAAATGAATCCGGATAAACTCAGTTCCAAGCATAGACAAGCACTGGATCAACTGTTTTACGATGTAATGGAAGAAAAGGTCAGCTGTGTAGTCAAAAAAGGTGAAAGTGTTATCAATACTTTCGATGTGGATGTTCGTGAGAATGAGACACGTTTTGTAGTAGAAGCTGAACTGCCTGGTTTTTCCATTGATAATATTACAATCGAATATGAAAACAATTTTTTGAGCATCATAGCACAAAAACATGAGGTCAATGAAGTTGACGATTATGATTTTATACGCCGGGAAAGAAGATATGGAGCGTTCAGACGCAATTTTCTAGTGGAACGGGTGGACAAGGAAAATATTAGGGCGACACTTAAAAATGGAGTCTTAAAAGTGGAATTGCCGAAAATTTCTCACACAATGTTTTAGTTATTTATGAGGAGTGATCAAAATGGATGACAAGCAATTTGAAGAGTTTGGTGAAGAAGAAATAATTGAAGAGGAAAGAACTGTAATAAATAGTGAACCTGAAGAAGAACTCGTAGTACCGATAAAAAAGAAGAAAAGATGGAAACAGGTCGTGGCTTTTTTATTGATTCTAACACTCGTAGGTGGAAGTACCTATACCATCGGTTATTATTATGGACAGATCAATATCAATGAAGCTGCACTTGACGAAAAAATCGATGAACTCTTAAAATCAAATTACCGTTCTGAAATTTATACATCAGTGGTTGATTATATGGATGAAAAACCTGGACAGTTTGGATCATCTGAAGTTGGCTATTCTGAGATATATGACAATGTGAGTGGATCGATTGTTGGAATCACCAGTAAGAAGACTTACTATGATTGGTTCAATGTAGAAAGAACTGCTGATGGTTCCGGGTCAGGCGTTATCATAGGTGAGACCAAGGACTTATTCCATATAGTAACAAATTTTCATGTAATTGACGGTGCTACTGAAGTTGTTGTGGATGTTTCAGATGGTCTTGTTGTGGATGCTGTATTAGTAGGACATGATTCAGATACTGATCTTGCTGTTTTGTCCATCAAGAAAAACGATATTCCTGAGTTGATGTTATCAGCGCTTAAGCCAATTGGCGTTGGTGATTCTGATGAACTGAAAGTAGGAGAACCTGCAATTGCCATTGGGAATCCACTTGGTTATGACAGAACATTGACTGCCGGTTTTGTCAGTGCGGTTGATCGCGACGTTCAAGATGAGAACAGTATGAAATATATTCAGATTGATGCAGCAATCAATCCTGGTAATTCAGGTGGCGCACTGGTCAACCGAAAGGGTGAACTTGTTGGGATCAACACTTCAAAAATAGCGGATACTCTAGTTGAAGGAATTGGATTTGCAATACCTTCCAACGCTATGATGCCGATTGTTGAAGAAATCATCAAGAATGGATATGTCGCCAGACCATTTATTGGTATTGGTGGTGTGGACATCAATGAGGATGATTCAGAGCTCTATGAGATTCCAATGGGTGTTATGATCAGATACGTTTATGAAAACTCACCTGCTGCTGAAGCTGGACTTAAAGAGGCAGATCTTATCATAGGCATAGATGATGTTAAAATATACAATATGGCTGATTTGACGGAGTATCTTGGAGGGCTTAAACCTGGTGACAAGATAGAAGTGAAAATCATACGTAACGGTGAGGAAAAATTGGTTATCCCTGTAATTCTGGGCAACAGAAATTCCAATTGATACGAAAGCTTATTATTAAACCAGACAAATGTCTGGTTTTTTATTGTTTAAAAAAGTGGTATACTGTATTGAATAATAAGAAACTCACGAGGAATACGTTTGAAAAACGAAAAAATTAGCGTTAAGCCATTGGAAATTGATATTGTCGATCTCAATGAAGATGGCGAAGGCGTTGGAAAACATGAAGGCTTCACATGGTTTATACCGAACACGGTTCCAGGAGATCGCGTATTTTGCATCCCTGGAGAAAAAAAGAAGAGTTATGGATGGGCGCGTGCCACCGAATGGGTAAAGCATTCCAGTATCAAAGTTGACGCACCTTGTCCATATTTTGATAAATGTGGTGGTTGCCAGATTCAAAATATAGACTACGATCAGCAACTTTTGCTCAAAAGCAAATGGGTATCGGATGCACTGACCAGAATTGGAGGCTTTGATGGCACAATTGTCAAACCGGCCATAGGCATGGAATCACCATATCGTTATCGTAACAAAGGAATTTATCCGGTCAAAGAACAAAACGGTAAAGTGCAAATCGGATTCTATGAAAAAAAATCTCATCGTGTTGTGGATATCGCGGATTGTTTGATTCAACATGAAGGACATTCCAGCATAATCAAAGCATTCAAGCATTATATGAATGATTTTAAAGTGCCTGCATTTGATGAGAGAACAAAAAAAGGTATGATCAGACATCTTGCAATCAGACAATCTGATGATGGTCAATCTGTTATGGTAATTGTAGTCACATATAAGAAATCTTTGACTATGACCAAAGCACTCGTTGATTTGTTGATCAAAGCCAATCCTAAGATTGTATCTGTAGTACAAAATATCAATCTGGATCTGGGCCCAAGTGTGTTTGGAACAGAAAATAAGATTCTTTACGGTGCGGATTCCATTGTGGATCATCTCGGCAATCTTGATTTTAGAATATCTCCTTTATCTTTCTTCCAGGTTAATAGTGAACAGGCTTTAAAACTGTATGAAACCGCTCTTGAGTTTGCTGTACTTACTGGTGAGGAAACTGTAATGGACCTCTATTCAGGTACAGGAACCTTGTCTTTGTTCCTGGCTGAAAAGGCGAAAAAGGTATATGGTGTCGAGAGTTATGCGGATGCGGTAAATGATGCAATTCAAAATGCTGAAATGAACGGCATAAAAAATGCAGAGTTCATAATTGGTACAGCTGAGGAAATCACACCTAATCTTTTGGAAGAGGGTATTTTACCGAATGTGGTTGTTGTTGATCCACCGAGAAGCGGTTGTGAACCAGAAGTGCTTGAGAGCATTCTTAAAATGATGCCAGAGCGAATCGTATATGTTTCCTGTAAACCATCGACATTGGCCAGGGACCTTAAAACACTTTGTTCTGACAATCTATACGAAGTTATGGAAGTTCAGCCTGTGGATCTATTTGGACACAGTATGCATGTGGAGACGGTAGTAAAGTTAGAGAAGCGCAAAAATAAATAACTAGAATAATGTAAGAAGTAAGCCCTTGAGTATAGCAATAAATACTCAAGGGCTTTTGCATGTGTTATGTACAAATAATATTACTTAAAGTAATTTAATTAAAAT
>Ga0255398_1058_pt1 | contig 16422 bp, 10 predicted proteins | sample ANMaggSeSYBR01K3_FD_182119 | JGI IMG/M metagenome (GOLD analysis project Ga0255398, IMG submission 182119) | Sediment cell enrichment communities from methane seep in Santa Monica Basin, California, United Staets - ANME aggregate JGI... | ecosystem: Environmental > Aquatic > Marine > Cold seeps >...
AAACAAGGCGTTTCAGATACACTTATGAAAAGTGAAGCCATTGAAATTTTGAATCAGGTTGAAGCTTTGGGGCTCAATGCTGTTGTACTACAAGTCAGACCTACAGCAGACTCATTTTATCCTTCTGATATATTTCCATGGTCCAAATATTTGACTGGAAAACAGGGAGTTCAACCATTGAATGCCTTTGATCCTCTTAAATTTTGGATAGACGAAGCACACAAAAGAGATATTGCAGTTCACGCCTGGATCAATCCTTATAGAATCACAAGAAAAACAGCAACAGAAACAGCCCATGACATAAACTCATTGGCACTAGATCATCCTGCCAGATTGCATCCGGAATGGGTCGTCAAGCATGATGATGGCAATCTATACTTCAATCCTGGAATTCCTGAAGTCATGAATTTGATTATTGATGGGGTTACTGAAATAGTAACAAATTATGATATTGATGGAATTCATTTCGATGATTACTTTTATCCTGATTCGAATTTCAATGATACTGCAACTTATTCGAAATATGGTGTCAAATTTCCTAGTGTGGCGGATTGGCGTAGAAATAATGTAAATGAATTGGTATCAAAGACATATAAAGCAATCAAATCTATTGATGAGAACGTTCAGTTTGGAATAAGTCCATTTGGAATATGGGCAAATTCAAAAAACAATAAGCTTGGTAGTGATACTGCTGGACTTGAATCATATACAAGCCATTATGCAGATACTCGAAAATGGGTAAAAGATGGCATGATCGATTATATTGCACCTCAAATCTATTGGAATATTGGTTATTCAATAGCTGATTATAGTAAGCTGCTCAAATGGTGGGATGACGTTGCAGAAGGCACTGATGTCAACCTATATATTGGTCATGCGGCTTACCGCGCGGGAAATTCAGATCCCAAAAGCGCTTGGTATGGAGTAGACGAGATCTCTAGACAACTCAGCCTGAATCAATCGGCTAAAAATGTTGATGGTAGTATCTTCTTCAGATATGCACACATCAAATCCTATTCCAGTTTACGCATGCTATTAAGCACCTATTATAATGGAGCAAGTTCGGCTTTTTCTGAAAATCAATTGATGGTTGGAAGACCATATAACGATGTGACGACTACATCAGCTTTCTATTTTATAGGAGGATCTTCTGATAAAAGCTATCCATTATTTCTCAACGGAAAAGAAGTTTTTGTGAGAACAGCAAAAGGGTTCTTTGGTAGTTATCAACCCCTTCGATTGGGAGCCAATACGTTCAAGTTTGAGCAAAATGGCAAATCTGTGACTAGAACTGTCACTAGAATCGGGTATTCATCATCGAAACCTCTTGCCAGTATTCAAATAGTCGAGGGCACAGCATGGCCACAATCTCTAGTGAGAGTCAGCCCAGGGGAAATCATAACACTATCTTGCAGAGCACCTGTTGGTGCTGATGTGACAGTTAGTATTGCAGGACAGAAAATTTCACTTAAGCCTGGAACAGAGAGAACTGCCACCAATGGAATGTATTCGACTACATTTAAAGTAGATTTTAAAGTTCCTGAATATAGTGGTTATGCAAGGGAAATTCCAGTAGGAAAGCCTGTATATACCCTCAGCTACAAAGGCACTGTTATCAGCAAAACCGCTGAAGGCGTTATAAGTGCAATCATGAAGCACTCTCCTGTCGTGGCTACGGTAATCAATGACCATGTGGACTCTTATAAATCCGCATCAACCTCAAATGGTTCTCATTTCATTTTGCATAAAGGCATGAGAGATTATGTGACTGGCCAGAGAGGGGACTTCGTCAGATTATCCTCGGACATCTGGGTAAAAAAGGAAAATGTGAACATAACGACATGGGAAACAATCAAAGACAAAAAGGGAACATTGTCTTATGAACATGAAGATAACGTTGATCTATTCAAATTTGTTACAGACCATAAACCAGTATCAGGAGCATCTTTTGATGGAAAAAGTATCAAGGTTATAATAAGTAACACAATAATTACTGACAATATTGATTTAACAGGTCAAAGTGTGGTGAAGAATGTTACTTTTGCTTATGAGAATGGTCATAGTTTCATTGAATTTGAACTGAATAACCCTTCTGAACTTGGCGGTTATGAGCTCATAGATAATGATGGTGTTCTAACGCTCGCAATCAAGAAAAAGTTTGTGGTCACAAACAATGACCTTCCTTTATATGGTAGTAGGATAATGATTGACCCTGGACATGGTGGAAAAGATAATGGCGGAATTGGACTGATGGGGACAGTGTATCCGGAAAAAAGTGTAGTGCTTAGTATTGCACAAACTTTGAGAGATCAGCTTCAGAGCTTAGGTGCAACAGTTATACTCACTAGAAATTACGATGCTTACCTTTCGCTTGGAGATCGTTTAAATGCATCGAGAACCAGTGATATTGATCTCTTCATTTCCTTACATGGAGATAGTGTCGGTGATGATTCTGATTTAAGTAAAATATCTGGATTTTCGATTTTTTATAAGGATCCATTGGCTCTTGAAATCTCTAATCTTATGCAATCAAAAGTTGTGAACGAGCTTTCAAGGAAAGACAGAAAAGTGAAAACTGCGAATTTTTATGTAATCAGGGGAACCTGGGCGCCATCAATATTGATTGAAACAGGTTTTTTACCTAATCCTGGCGATTATGAATGGATGACAGACACAAATGAACAAAAATTATTTGCTAAAGTAGTATCCAATTCGATCGTAGAATATTTTAAGGATTGATCAAAAAAGCATACCAACTCCGATTTCGGTGAAGGTATGCTTTTTTTGTGTGTTTGCTCACATTTGCATAGCTTTAAAGTTTAAATGAAGTGATTTGGGGTAAGAATTTCACACGATGGTATTCTTTAGGTAAAACGTTGTGCTATCGGTTGCATTAAAAAAGTTGAAGTTTTGTATCTGTTTGTGAACTTATTGTTGCCAGTATTACAATTTCGTTGTATAATAAGCAGGAAAGAGGTTATTTTTTTTGAAATTGTGTGCAAACGTGTGCGCAAAAGTTTCACATAGTTAAAAAAAATTGCACAACCTCAATTGTAAGTTTGCAGTAGAAACAAATTTAGCAGACGAAGTTATTAAATGGGAGATGTAGGAGGATTTAAAATGAAAAAGTTTATGAGTTTATTACTAGTGATGCTACTCATGTTTTCACTCGTAGCATGTGGCAGTAAGACTGAAACACCGGTGGTTGAAGAGCCAGCTGATACTGAAGAAGTAGTAACAGAAGAGCCGGTTGTGGAAGAATCCATTGAAGCAACTATTTCTGTTCAAGTTGAATCAAGTTGGTTGGAGTACTATATGGCAGCTGCTGATAGAGTAAAAGCTGTTCATCCAAACGCAACAATCAATTTTATTGAAACAGGATCATTTGATCACTTGGACGTACTTGATTCTACAGATGTTACCAATGAAGACGTAGCAGACGTATTTGCACTTCCAGCAGACAGAATTTATGGTCTTGCACAAAATGAAGCATTAGCTACAATTGATGCAACTTCAATGGCAGCTAATGTTGGTGGTTTTGCAGATTATGATGCTGGTTTAGGTGGAAACTTCAACGTGAATGGCGATTACTTGGCATTCCCTATGAACATCGAAACATTGATCAACTTCGCAAACACAGCTAATGCTGAAGCTGCAGGTGTTGATTTAACTCAAACTATGGAATTCACTGAAATGAATTATGAAACAATGCTCGTTCCTGTATTCAATGCATGGTTTGGAGTTGCTCTTACAAATGCAGCAGAAATCGAAATGCTTGGTATGAACGAAGATGGTACATTATTTTCTGATTTAACAGAAGATTTTGCAAACCTTGCACCTGAAAAGCAAGCAATATTCACAGCTCTATTTGACTACTGGAAAGCTCACAATGAAGCCAACACATCACTTTGGGACAGCAGTGCGGCATGGGGTTACATGGATACTGCATTCACATCAGGTGGCAACAATGTCATCAGACTTGAAGGACCTTGGTCAACAGGCAGTTTATCAAATCTTGCTGGTGAAGGCGCTGATTTAGCAATCTTACCAATCAATCAAGTAACAATCAACGGTGCTCCTCTTGCTCACTGGAAAGGTGGTTGGGGACTTGGTGTCAATGCACGAGTTGAAGGCAACGATGATCAAATGTTGTTGGCACAAACTATGATTGAAGAGATTGTAAATCCTGAATTTGCTGTTGATTTCTTCAAAGCAACAGGAAAAATTCTTGAGAACGTAGACCCATCAGTTTATATGAATTCAGATATGTCTGATACAGACAAAGTAGTCGTTGAAGCGGTAATCGAGTCTTATCAAGATGCTCCTGCAAGACCTCTTTTCACAGAGTGGGGTTCAGTATGGACTACATGGGAAAATAGTTTACTTTCTTGGTCAGCTGTTAAACCTGCAACTGTAGAAGAAGCTTACGCAGAAGTTCAAGCTTCATTTAAAGCAATGATGCTAAACTTCTAAGAACTTGAAAAAAAGAGAAGAGGGGTTAGCCTTCTTCTCTTTATTTTATTTGAAAGGGATGACCATGAACACATACTCCAAAATGCCTAAGAAACAGTTGTATATTATTTTGTTCGCTGTGGCTTCTGTCATACTTTTTGCATCCGTTGAAGTAATGATTAAAGTAAAAGATTTGACCTTATATGAGACGTGGGCAAAAAGCACCATGGGAATCACTGAATCAAGTTTTAATATTTATGTTACTGCTCAACTTAGTGCATACTTTACCAAAATCATTATACCTATGATTCTTGGGATTTATACCTATTTAGCATATATCAAAATCAGAGTGAACTCTCTTTTTGTATTTATGTGGTCAATTCTGATTATCGGGAGTTTAGGTTATAATATTTCAGATTTGAATTATGGATCAATATTTTTTTACGGTTATATTTTAGGCTATTTGGTATTATTATTTACAGTTTTATCTTTGCTTCAAATTATTCAGGACAGCAAATCAAAGTAAAGGTGGGAATATCTTGGAAAAGAAAAGCATATTTTTGTATGATGACATCGGCAATTCATACAAGAGAAAAAACAAGTATTTGCTGGAACTCTACACACTCAATGCGCAAATGCAGGAAGCCGATTCGAATGGAAAGAAAGTCATACGGAATCAAATCCAAAAATTAAAGAGCAACAAAAAGGACCATCCATATAATATTGCACATGATACTTTTAAGAAGGAAGAAAAGAATTTTCTTTCTGCTTTGAATGCAAAAACAAAGGTCTATAAATCCGAAATGGACACTAGTGGTTCAAGGAAGCTCAGAGCATTAAAAACTGATCTCTTCAAAGCAAAAGAAAAAGTTGATTTTTATAAAAAATATGTTGAATTGTCTTACGATGCTGAGCTTCAATATGAGCAAAGTAAAATTGAAATGACATATCTACCAGAAATAATCGATTTGCTCATAGTAACTCGTCAGGAACTGAATGCTGCTTATGAAGCCAAGAAAAAAATCGATAGAGACAAAGAACAAATTGCTAAAAAGAACTACTCAGAACTCAAGCAAATTGAGCAAAAACGATTTTTAGAAGGCAAAGTCAAACTTAAAGAAAAGAAAAAAAGTGGTCTGATTTCAGAGAAAGCTCTAAGAAACGGTATCATAGAGTTAAAAGCAAAACGTAAAGAAACCAATACACTCAATTCATACAATATTGAAACCAAATCCGTTAAAGAGCTCATTAAGAACAAGAAATATGTGTTGACCAAAGGCATCAAGCTGAAACTTAAAATTCTGAAATCAAATCTTTCTGATGTCAGAAGAAAGACACCTATAGAAACTGGAAAAACTGTTCCTTTTTATTCTTTTTTGACAATCCTTATACCTGGAATTGGACAATTGCTAAACAAACAATATTTCAAAGCACTTTTATTTTCACTTGTAACACTATTTATTTATTTTATTGCTATACCGTATGCACTTGGTTATGGTAACTACCAAGGAGATGGAATCTCAGGATTGCTTTCGTTGGCTAAAGATGGTAAGAAAATCGATAAATCCTTGATCTTTATGATAGAGGGGATTGTTGCAGTTTTCCTTGTATTAATCACCATTGCGCTATATGCACTTTCATTTAATGATGTTCTCAAAACCGAGAAAAATATTATCAGAGGAATAAGACCTAGAAACTGGTTTGAAACCGTTAGTAAAATTGAACAAGAGGGATTTCCATATATGGTATCCGCTCCAGCTCTTTTACTCACAATTTTTATTGTACTTGTTCCAATTACCACAGCGATATTATTGTCCTTTACTGGTATGGATCCTCAAAATCAATCCAAGTTCGGATGGGTAGGTATTGAGAACTATAGGCTCATAGCATTAGGTCAAGGTCTTGCCGGTTCGGTGTTCTGGTCTATTTTGTCATGGACACTTATATGGACAGTAGTCGCCACGTCGCTCGCAATAGCCACAGGATTTTTTCTTGCGATTCTTGCAAACAACGATCGAATCAAGGGAAAAACATTTTTTAGAGTTGTATACCTGTTGCCATGGGCTGTACCAGCTTTTATCACTATTATGTTTTTCAGTATCATGTTCTCACCAAATGGCGCACTTACAACGGTTATATATGATCTTTTCAATATACAGGTTCAAGTTAAAAATGATGCCACATTATCAAGAATTACTTTGATTTTCCTTCAGACTTGGCTCGGAAGTTCCTATGTGTTCCTGCTTTCAACCGGGGTGCTGCAAGCCATTCCAGGTGATTTATATGAAGCAGCTCAAATCGATGGTGCTACTGCCTGGCAAAAGCTGAAGAGAATCACTCTACCGATTGTTTTATTCCAGACGGCACCGCTGCTCGTTGGTCAATATACATTCAATTTCAATAACTTTTCGATTATTTATCTTTTCAACGGCGGTGGACCATTCAATCCGTCCAAATATGGTAATCTGGCAGGCAGTACGGATCTTTTGATCTCATATATCTATAAACTGACAATGGAAAATCAATATCAATCCATTGGTGCGGCAATAACTATTGTTATTTCTATGGGTCTAATGCTCTTTGCATTTATCGGATTCAAAAATTCCAAAGCGTTTAAGGAGGAGAGACTATAATGAAATGGTTTAAGAAAAAAAACAAGCTGTATCTCTCGGATAAACAACCTTTAAGCACGCTGGGCATGATTGGATTGGCACTATCTTATGTAGTTCTTATCGCTTGGGTTATAGCTATTCTGTGGCCCTTGTTCCAAATGGTTGTTTCCGCATTCAATGGAAAACAAGAACAATATTTGATGCTCAATGACAATTTTGAGTTTTCATTTGAACATTTTAAATATCTTTTCAGTGAAACGTTGTATCTGACTTGGGTTAAGAATACGATTTTCATTGCTGCTTCAACTGCAATATTGACACTCACTATTGTGTCATTTACGGGATTTGCTTATTCTAGATATCGTTTCAAAGGAAGAAAAGCTTCATTGATGGCAATCATGTTGATTCAAACGATTCCAACTTTTGCAGGGATCACAGCATATTTTACTATGCATTCCATAATCGGTTCACTTGCACCATGGTTTTCGAGGCAAATGATGCTCATTTTAATATACTCTGGTGGAGGCATCGCAGGAAATACATTTATCTTAAAGGGCTACATCGATTCGATTTCAACTGAGCTTGACGATGCGGCAAGAATAGATGGATGTTCCAGTATGCAGGTCTATAGATTGATTATTATGCCAATAGCGAAGCCAATGCTTGCAATCATTGCACTTTGGTCTTTCATAGGTCCATTTATGGATTATTTGCTACCAAGAGTTCTTTTGACCAATCCGAAATCTTTTACACTCGCCGCTGGACTGTTTACACTGATCAGCGACTTTAGAACACTCAATCAGCCTGCATTTGCGGCAGGAGGGTTGCTGACAGCAGTACCGATTGTAATTCTATTCATTGTGCTGCAAAAACAATTGGTATCCGGCCTTGCTCAAGGCTCAGTTAAGGGATAATAAGTTGATCAAGAGACAGGAGGATTTGAGATGAAAGTCACACTTAAAGATATAGGAAAGAAATATGAGGGGAGAGAAGAATTCACCCTTAAAAATATAGATTTGGAAATTGAAGATAAGGATTTTTGTGTTATACTAGGACCATCGGGTTGTGGCAAGACTACCTTGCTTAGAATGATTGCAGGTCTGAATTCCATCACTGAAGGGGATCTTTTATTCAACGATAAACGTATGAATAAAGTTCCATCAAAAGATAGAGATATTGCAATGGTATTTCAATCCTACGCACTTTATCCTCATATGACAGTATATGATAATATGGCATTTTCTCTATCCATGAGAAAAGAACGTAAGAAAATCATCAATGACAGGGTTATGGAAGCTGCTGAGCTTTTGCAAATCAAGGAATATCTTTATTCCAAGCCTTCCGATATATCCGGTGGTCAAAGACAAAGGGTAGCTCTAGGTCGTGCGATGGTTCGGAATCCGGCTGTTTTCCTTATGGATGAACCACTATCCAATCTGGATGCGAAACTCAGAGAGCATATGCGCGTTGAACTTGTTCGATTGCATAAAGCTTTAGGTACAACATCAATCTATGTCACACATGACCAAACTGAAGCCATGACCATGGCAACCAAAATTGTACTGATGAACGACGGTAAAATTCAACAAGCAGGAATTCCTGATGAGTTCTATAACAAACCTGCCAATATTTTCGTAGCAAAATTCATCGGATCTCCAACAATGAATATCATTGAAGGAAAAATGATCAAAGGTAAATTTGTTTCTGATGATGAGTTGATTATCATCACACCATCATTAAATGACACTGAGCGCTTACTTGCTTTTGAAGGTAAATCTGTATCGGTCGGTATTCGTCCAGAGAGATTTGAAAGCGGTGGTGAGTTCGGGGATACATTCACTGCAAAAATTGATGTTGTCGAAATGCTTGGTAAGGAAAAGATACTGCATGTGCGTTTAAAGAATGATTCAGAACTCATAATTTCAACACCGGGTCACTATATTTATGACGAAAATGAAGAACACTCATTTGGATTCGATGTTGAGTCCATACATTTCTTTGACACTGAGACCGGTTTAAGAATCAATTAATGCTCGGACCATAACGGTCATAAAGGATGTGAATCAAGAATGGCAATAACAATCAAAGATGTCGCAAAACTGGCCAACGTCTCACCATCTACAGTTTCACGGGTCATATCACAAAGCCCCAGAATCAGTGAGGCCACAAAAGTAATAGTCTATGCCGCCATGGAGGAATTAAAGTACAAACCCAATGCAATTGCTAGAAATTTGGCTAATGCATCCACTAAAACACTTGGGCTTATTATTCCGAACAAAGAAGAAAACCTGTTTAAAAATCCCTTTTTTATCCAGGCAATGCGCGGAATCAGTATCTATTCACAAAAGAAAAACTATAAGATCATGTTCAACTACAGTGAAAATCCAGAAGATGAACTCAACTATGTCAGAGAGTTTGTTCACTCAAAATGGGTGGATGGCATCATTTTGCTGACTGCTTATGAGAATGACCTTTGTATCGACTATTTAAGCCAACAAGATTTCCCGTTTGTTGTTATTGGCAGACCATATAACGTTCATGATATCATGTGGGTTGATAATGATAATTTTCAGGCGACATACAATTTGGTCAACAAATTGATCCAAAAGGGTGCTCATGATATTGCATTTATAGGCGGTCCTCAAAGATATATTTTCTCGAAAGATAGACTGGAAGGTTACAAGAGAGCTCTTGATTTAAGAAATCTTTCTGTAGATGAACAGTTGATATTTGAAACTCTTGATTTTACAGATGAGTATGGTTATGAAGCGATGGATGAGATGTGTAAATACAAGGTTCCGGATGCGGTTGTGACGACTGATGACTTACTGGCATTTGGTGTGCTCAGATACATTAAAGAGCATCATCTTGAGATCAAAGTCACGGGATTCAATAATACGCCATTATCAGAATATCAGGAGCCACCACTTACATCTGTAGACATCAGAGCAGAAGATCTCGGATATAATGCGGCAAAATTATTGATCAAATCACTGGAAGGCAATGAAAATCCTGTGAATCATTTTATTGTTGGCACTGAACTTGTGGAAAGAAAATCTACTGAAAAATAGCGAAAAACCAAGAGTGCAAGCACTCTTGGTTTTTTATTTCATCAACTTACCAATTGTTGTGAGGATTTCGTCTACAACGTCATAATCTCCATCTTTGATTCTATCGATGAGGCATGTATTCATATGTTGTTCGAGAATGATTCTACTCATGGAATTAAGAGCGGATTGTGCAGCTGCAATTTGATTTAAAATATCATCACAATATACATCCCGTTCAATCATCCCTTTTATCCCTCTGATCTGACCTTCAATTCTGTTGCAGCGGTTAGCGAGCAGCTTTTTCTCATTTTCTGTTCTCATGGTCTGGCGACCACAATCACAGGATGGATCTTCGATGTCACAAATGTTTGGTTTTATAGTGGCTTGACTCATGATTCCTCCTATATCTTAAAGGTTTTCAATCTGAGAGCGTTCGTTAATACCGAAACTGAGCTCATGGACATTGCGGCAGCTGCGAATATCGGACTGAGAAGTGGTCCTCCAAAAGCGTACAAGACTCCAGCCGCAACAGGTATGCCAATTATATTATAGATGAACGCCCAAAACAAGTTTTGTTTTATATTTCGGATCGTTTTTCTGCTGAGCTGAATTGCGGTGACAACATCGAGAAGGTCGCTTCTCATCAGAACGATATCTGCTGATTCCATTGCCACATCTGTTCCTGATCCGATGGCAATTCCGATATCAGCTTGAGCCAGTGCTGGAGCGTCATTGATACCATCACCGACCATAGCGACGTTTCTGCCAGTTTCTTGCAACTTTTTGACTTCAGCCGCTTTGTCGCCGGGTAAAACTTCAGCTAAAACTTCGTCTATTCCAACATATTTTGCGATTGCACCGGCAGTTTTTTTATGATCACCAGTAATCATTATGGTTTTGATGTTGAGTTTGTGTAATCTCTTTATCGCTTCAATGCTATTATCTTTCAGTACATCAGCAGCAGCGATTATACCTGCGACTTTTCCACCTATTGCGAGGAGCATTGGCGTTTTTCCTTCATCCGCATAAAGATCGAACTGAGTGAGGTGTTCCTGAGGATCTATACCATTTTCCTGCAGTAATTTGATGTTTCCGAGAAGCACTTCGCTTTGATTGATCATTGCTTTGATGCCTCTACCTGGAATTGCGGAAAATTCATCTGTTTTGAAGCGCTGGATATTCATTTCTTGCCCCTTTTTGACTATGGATTCTCCAAGAGGGTGCTCGCTGCCGTATTCAGCTGAGGCGGCATATGTTATAATGTCTGCATCGCTGAATCCATTGACTGCATAAATATCAGTTACTTCAGGTTTTCCTTTTGTAAGTGTTCCTGTTTTGTCAAAAACTATGGTATCGATTTTATGCGCCGTTTCGAGAGCGCCACCGCTTTTTACGAGTACGCCGAGCTCTGCGCCTTTACCAGTTCCAACCATGATTGCTGTCGGAGTTGCGAGTCCTAGGGCACATGGACAGGCGATAACAAGTACTGAAATGAAGACTTTAAGTGTGAATACAATATCTTGTCCTGATATAAACCATATTGCACTGGAAATAATAGCGATCAAGAAAACGATGGGTACGAAATATCCAGAGATAATATCGGCCATTCTGGCTATTGGAGCTTTGCTTCCTTGTGCTTCTTCAACCAATTTTATGATGTGCGCAAGAGCTGTTTCGTCACCGACTTTTTCAGCCCTATATTTCAATGAACCAGTTTTATTTAAACTTGCACTATAAACTTTGTCTCCAACATTTTTTTCTACAGGAATACTTTCTCCGGTCAACATGGATTCATCAATGCTGGAATAGCCTTCAATAACGGAACCGTCAACTGCAATTTTGCCTCCTGGCTTAACAATCAATATATCACCAAGTTCAATTTCTTCGACTGGCATTTCAATTTCTTCATCTCCATTGATTACAATAGCGGTTTTTGGTGTAAGTCCTATTAATTTTTTTATAGCTTCAGATGTCTTTCCTTTTGATATGGTTTCAAGTGTTTTACCGAGGAGAATAAGCGCGATTATGACACCTGCTGTTTCGAAATACATATGATGTACTGCCATGTGGTCGCCTGCTATGATTTGTCCTACGGAGAAAAAACTATATAATAAAGCTGCAGAGGTACCAATCGCAATTAGAGAATCCATGTTTGGACTTCTATGATAGAGTTGTCTGAAACCCACTGTGTAAAAATTTCTACCAGCCCAGATGATTGGTAATGTAAGCAATATTTGAGCGAAAGCAAAATTAAGTGGATTGTGATCCGGTGAAAGGAATCCAGGCAATGGTAAAGTAACAAAAGGAATCATAGGACCCATCGCAATATAAAATAGTGGAATTGCAAAAATTACAGATAAAGTAAGTTTGAACTTCATATCTTTGATTTCTTTGTCTTTACGTATTTTGTCTTCATCAACGTTGCGTTTCACTTCAGCTTCTTTTGCGACATAACCAAGTTTTGAAATGGCTTGTTTGATTTCAGAAAGACGTACCAAATCCGGATTATATTCAATTTGGGCAGCTTCAGTAGCCAAATTTACTGAGACAAAGTCGATGCCGTCCATTTTTCCAAGTTTTCTTTCGATTGCTTGGGAACATGCGGCGCACGTCATGCCTTCAATCGGCAATTTTACTTTTTTGTCGTTATTTATCGGTTTAGCCTCATAACCGGCTTTTTTTACTGTTTCCATGATTTTTGCTGCATCAATCAGCGTTTCATCATAGGTCAGTGTCAATTTTTCAGTGGATAGATTTACATTTGATATATCAACACCTTCCATTTTACGGGTTGCTCTTTCTACTGCACTTGAGCAGGATGCACAAGTCATTCCTTCTACTTGAAATACTTCTGTTTTCATGTAAACTCCTTTCTATACCCCCTAGGGGTATCTATAGTTTGATTATATACCCTGCAGGGGTATAAGTCAATAAGCATATTTCTGATATAATATAATTACTAAATACAAATAGAGGTGTGTCATGAATAGATTGGCTCAGAAAATAAAAGATGCTCGAATCAAAGCAAAAATGACCGAGAAGGAACTGGCTACGAAAGCTGGCATTCAACTGAGTTACTTGCTTCAAGTGGAATCAGGAAAAAAAGTCATCAATGAACAGATGGCTGAGAAAATACTTAGTGTGATGGGTGAGGAGATCCAGTTCATAACAGACGATCAACCAGTACAGGAAAAGACCAAAGTTAAAGCGGCACCTGCAAAAGAGGCTATTAAACCGATAACACCAAATGCGCAGTGGGAAAGTGTACTTGCGGGGGTTATTCAAAAATATCCTGTAACTGGAGAGTCAAGTGGTAAAGTGCTGGATTACAAGGAACTTTCAATAGTCCACAAAAAAATAGATGGTATTCATTTTGAGAAAATCATGTTTGTAAAAGTAGAACAAGCTGATTTGCCGGGGCTTCGAATCAAAAAAGGTGATGTGATCAGTTTGCATATGATGAATACAGTGGAAAATGATTCCGTCTATTATTTGGAAGTCGGAGGGGTCAGACAAATCAGGATGGTCAGAATGGACTCAAATAGAAAGTTACAATTACTGACCGGTATTAATGATCATACTCCACAAGTCGTCAATCCGGTTGATGTTAAAGTGATTGGTAAGTGCATCAAAGTTGAATTTTTCTTATAACTATTGAAGCAATGAGTGGTTTGTGGTAGTATATATGTATAATAATGTAAAAGGGGTGCCAACATGATGAAATTGAGATTGAGTTGATTACAACTGAATATCGGGGCTGAAATAGTTTATTTCTTATGCCCACCAATCATGTGAACAGCCGTAATTTAATAAATAATAATATAGGCGCTTTCGCGTCTATTTTTATTGCATATGAAAAACAGCCTCGTTGACTCGATGGCTGTTTTTTTGAACCAATTTAATGAATGGAGGTATGAACATGTTCAAGTTATGTAGATTACGTAGAGTAATTATTATTCACTAACCATTCGACAACCTTTCCCAGATGCCGCAACATTTGCGTATTTGATAAGAGTGTCGTAATCAAAGAAAGGGGAGGTCCATATGAACGAAAGAGTACTAATAGTAGGCGTAAACGCCGGTAACAATCCCGAATTTAAAAATTCGATGGAAGAGCTAAGAAATCTAGCTGAAGCTTGCAACTATACAGTTGTAAGTCAGGTTGAGCAAAATATGAGAAACAAACATTCTGTCACATATGTTGGCAGTGGAAAAATAATGGAGATCAAACTGGATGCTGAAGCAGTGAATGCAGAAAAAGTCATATTCAATGATGAATTGTCTCCATCGCAACTGAGAAACCTTGAAAACGCACTCAATATGCCTGTTTTTGATCGAACGGCACTCATCCTTGAAATTTTCGGAAAACGTGCCAGGACAAGAGAGGCAAAACTTCAAGTTGAAATGGCGCAAGTTCAATACTTGTTGCCTAGACTGATTGGATCTTATTCCGCACTTGGAAGACAATCTGGTGGAGTAGGAACAAAAAACAAAGGTGTCGGTGAAAAGAAACTGGAGCTCGATAGAAGGAGAGCCGAGCAAAAGATTGTTGAGCTGGAGAAGGCTCTGCAGAGTATCCAAAATGAAAGAACCACGCAAAGAAAAAGAAGGGTAAGTTCAGAGTTGCCTTCAATTGCACTTGTAGGTTATACGAACTCTGGAAAATCCACACTTCTCAACGCTTTCGTATCAGAAAACAATGGAAGCTCAGAAAAGTTTGTCCTTGAGAAAAATATGCTCTTTGCCACACTTGAAACGTCAGTCAGACAAATCATAATGAAAAACAAACGTAGATTCCTGCTATCAGACACCGTTGGATTTGTAAGCAATCTGCCTCATGGACTCATCAAAGCTTTCAGATCGACACTAGAGGAAGTGATTCACGCAGATCTTCTACTTCATGTGGTGGATTATTCCAATCCAAATTACGAAGAACAAATGAAAGTTACACTAGATACACTTAAAGAAATTGGAGCGGATCAGATTCCGGTGATCAATGTTTTCAACAAGTCGGAACTGGTACTTGATGAGCTACCAAATGTTGATGAACGAGGTGTTTACATTTCTGCCAGAGATAGAATTGGAATTGATATTCTTGAGAAAATGATTTCAGATCAAGTCTTCACAGATTATGTGGAATGTACAATGAGAATTCCTTTTACGGAAGGGGCACTCGTCTCTTACTTAAATGACAATGCTTGCGTCAAAGAGATGAGGTATGAAAACGATGGTACTATTCTAAATATTGAATGTAGAGCTCAAGATTTTCAGAAATACCAAAAATATATTGAAATGAATTGATTTTAAAGCACTTCCATATGGGAGTGCTTTTTCTTCTAGCCACATTGTAGGGTCATGGATATTGTTATATACTATAGTCATCACTTTTTTATGGAGCAAATTATGATAAAACATGCGATCAAAGTAACACTCAATCGAAAATTGTTAATATATATGGTGTTGTTACTTTTGACAACAGCTTTAGCTATTGGAATTCCCAGTTATAACATTTCAAAGAAAGCACTTGATGAAAAAGGGGAGACCATACTCGAAAATGGTGTCAAATCAGCAATCATGTTGATCAGAGATAAGAACTTAGCTGTTCTGGCTGGTACGATTTCGATTGAGGAAGCTCAGGAAAGTATCAAAACGATAATGATCGGACCCATGAACGCAGATGGCATGAGACAGATTGACAATCCTATTGATCTTGGTGAAAATGGCTATTTTATTGTTTACAGTATTAATGGAGAAGAAATACTTCATCCAACACTTGAAGGTGAGAATGTTTGGGGAGTGGTGGATAAAAATCCTAAACTTGAAGAGCCATTTTATCTGGTTCAGGATAAGATAGAAAAAGCTCTAGGTGGTGGAGGTTTTACAAGATATACATGGAACTTACCTTATGAGGAGACGCTTGAGGAAAAAGTTGTCTACTCTGAGTATGAGCCGAATTGGGGGTGGGTGGTCACAGCAGGAACCTATGTCACTGACTTCAACAAGGAAGCGGCTTTGATTTTGAATCTTACGATTTTACTTGTTGTTTTTGTGGTGTTTTTGGGATTTTATCTATCTTCTAAATATATATCCTCCATAGCGACTCCTCTTATGACTATCGAGAAGGCCATGAAAGCTGCTGAATACGGTGAATTCAGAAAAGTGGATACCATCAAACGCACGGATGAAATTGGTAGCTTGATCAAGGGCTACAATCACATGATCACTTCAATCGAGACAGCGAATCGAAAAATTAAAACTTACGCGTTTTACGATACGTTAACTGGACTACCCAATCGAAATATGCTCAA
>Ga0255398_1052_pt1 | contig 15980 bp, 16 predicted proteins | sample ANMaggSeSYBR01K3_FD_182119 | JGI IMG/M metagenome (GOLD analysis project Ga0255398, IMG submission 182119) | Sediment cell enrichment communities from methane seep in Santa Monica Basin, California, United Staets - ANME aggregate JGI... | ecosystem: Environmental > Aquatic > Marine > Cold seeps >...
AAAATCAATTTAGCTTCGTTTGTATAGCATAAACCTAAGTTTATCCAAAGCAATACAAAGAAAACTAGTTGATACTTTTAGCCAGATAATCCGCTCCTTGCTAAATATTATTGACCGTGACTGGTTCACGTCTTTTCCATTGCTCCTGATCGTTTCTGTATTTCTTTTCAACCACCCCATTAGCATTTTTTATCTCAAGCTTGTGTAAGTTTTTTGCAATCTTAGCCACTTTCCACTTTGGTAAGTCATCCGGGCTTGCGCCGTTCCTCTCACCGATCTGACAAAGTGTTTGCGAAAGTGGCTATTTACTTGAACATTCTATGTTAAAAAATATTCTGATAAGAAATTTGCTGGACCTTCCTGATTATTCGTACCTATTACATAATCGGAAATATTCTTAACTTCATCAATCGCATTACCTACTGCTACTCCGATCCCTGCACATTCGATCATCTGAAAATCATTTATCTGGTCGCCAAAAGCCATCACCGAGTCTAATGAAATTTTTAGATAATCGATCAGCTGCAACAAGCCGGATTTCTTGGAAACACCAAAGGGCATAACCTCGATAGAATTCGGCGCGCCTGTACTTAAAGAAACTTTCCCATCCAAATTTTCTCGCAGATAATTCGTCAATAGGTCAATCGCTTTTTGGCTTTTGAGATTGATGAAAATCATTTTACAAACAACAGGAAAATGACTGACAACTTGCTGCCAGCTGCCTATAGCGCTAACTTTTTCTTTAAATATATTTTTAACGCGGTCTGTATTAATTGTTTCCTTTTCAACAAAAACACTATCGGGTGTAAATAAGGCAAGGTCCGCATCGAATTCTCTATAATCATTCAAGATAAAATTAATTACATCGAGCGGCAAGAACTTGCCCATCACCAAATCAGCGTTTGGTTTTTGAATAAGTGCGCCGTTTGCTAAAATAATCGGTGTTTTGATATCAAGTATTTTTACCAGTTCCTCTACAGAAGGAAAGATTTTCCCTGTTGCAAAACTGATCAGCAAACCCAGGTCATTCAATTTCTCGATAACATTTAATGTTTTTTGGCTTAATATTTGGTTATCATCAACCAAAGTTCCATCAACATCAAAAACAATTAATTTAATTTTCTCTGGATTCTTTTGCATAACCTAATTTCTCAAAAACAATATAATTGGAAAGAAAAAATTGTTACGTAACAAATCTTTTATCGCCTTCCATAATTACTGAAAAAGCTTTCTTAAATTCTGGTTTATCCATAGCAAGGCGATCTGTATGGGTTCCTTTACCTAAAATAGAAAAATAATATGCGGTTTGCCACAAGGGTGTCACATATAGTAATGGAGTCAATAATTCCGGTATGTCTGCTGGTAATTCCATCAACATATCACAATCAAGCTTGAGATTTAATCCTTCTGGCAACAGCAGGGCAACTTTTGCGCCAATAATCTTACATGCTTTTGCTGTATTAAAAATACGTTCTTGGAATGGTCCTGGGGCAGCGATGAGTATTACACCCATATCGGGGCGCAGCGTTTGGATTGGCCCATGAAGGAAACTTTCTAATTGAAATGCCTGGCAAGTAACTCCGCTTGATTGGCTTAAACCCAACGCCCCTTCATCGGCAGTCGCAAAATTTGGACCTGAGCCAATAACAAAGAAAGACCGACAGCTTTTTAAGGAATCAACAATATCGGGCGCTTCCACTGCATATTTCTGTGTAATGTTTTCTAATATATCTGGAATCATTTTTAATTGCTTTTCGCCTTCTAAAGCTGCTTCCTGAAAGTTTGTCTTTTTACCAAGCTCAATCGCTAGTAGCATCATTCTGAATACAGTGGCTGAATATGTACGTGTTGCAGGGAGCTCTATTTTTGGTCCGCCTGGGCCAATAATTAAATCATCCACACATTTAGCCAAAGCGCTCTCTCTAATATCTGTAATGCCAACTGTATATCCACCCAAATCACGAACTTTTTGGACTGTTTCAGGATCTCCTTTGGTACTACCAGAATGTGAGTGAAAAAAAACAGCAGAATGGTCATCGAAACTGATTGGCGGATATTCTCTAAATTCTGTGGTTAAGCAGCTGGTAGTTTGAACCCCAGTATATGCCTCAAACGCGAATTTTTCGGCTACGGTTGCAAAAAAGGATGATCCGGTACCCAATAAAAAAATTTTATCTACTTGCTTTTGCACGCATTTGTCGGCAACAATTTTTATCTGACTGTATACGGGTTCTGCCAAACACTCCCCCAGCATTTTTGGTGTGCTCATTATCGATTCCCAAATCCAGAATGGGTGATGATCTCTCTCTTTTGAATTTTTCAGTGTCTCAATCGCCTCTTTGTTCATTATTATCTCCTATGTCATTGGGAAAAACACAAAAACAGATTCTCTAACTTACTTCTTTTAGGTCTACTTTCTCAACAAGAGTTTGGATTAATTCAAATTCAGCAATCGAAGTGCCGTCTTTCATTACACTAGCACTGCCGGCTGCAACTCCCCATTTTGCTATTTTTTCAAGAGGCCACTCATGTAAATATCCATGAACAATCATGGCCATCATCGCATCACCAGCACCTACAACTGTCTTCGCAGCAACATTTGGCGCGGTGACCTCGAGAGTAGTTGTTTTATCAGCAAACACTGCACCCTCTGCATCTAGGCTTATTACAGAGATAGCTAAACCTTTTTTTTGAAACTTTTTTATTTCGTTAAAGACATCTTCTTTTGAAATTAATTTTTTACCAATAACTGTTTCTGCTTCGCTTCTGTTGATGCGAATAAGAAATGGGATGGCTTGATAACCATATATTAACCACATACCACTGGCATCTAAAAATGCTAAGCCGCCGCATGCATGGATTTTTTTAATCAAAATAGCATAAAACCCATTTGGCAGGCCTGGTAATAAACTGCCTGATAGAACCCAGACATCTCCCTTTTTTGTCCTGTTTTCTACTTTTTCGAGAAGTAAGTCCATGGCCTTGATACTTGCGGTTGGCCCAAACTCGTTAAATTTTGTCATTTGCCCATTGAAATTTTCGATCAGGGTGATATTGCTTCTGTTCTCCCCTTCTATTATTATCGGATCAACTTCAAAACCTTGTGCTTGTAGGTTATCTATAAGAAAATTTCCGGTACTGCCGCCGAAAAACCCTGTGATGATGCTCTCATCCCCTAATTCTTTAAGGCACCTTGATACATTTATACCCTTGCCGCCCGGATCATATTGCACGACTTGCCCCCGGTTGTATTGGCCTATAGATAGGCGATTAAGTATGTATAACTTGTCGAGGGATGGGTTTGCAGTAAAAGTATATATCATCTGAGTTTATTTGATTATTTAATTTCCTCAAACCTTTCTTCTAATTTATCAAGTACTTGCGGTAAAGTTGTGTATTGCATGGACTCCATCGGTAACCTGGAAGGTTCAAAAGGTCCCAATCTACGTAAATAATTTGCGATTTGGTTGCACTCCTCTCGCGCATGATCATATCCAGGGTCATCAAATAGGTCTCTCGGACCAACTAGTTTGCCGTTTGCCAGTTGAAATCCAAGCGCTACAGCCCGTGGGGGGCCATCACTACGGCTTGGATGGGCATCCCTTTGTGCTACTGGCATCAAGGGCGCAAAGTGTGCCCCTCTTTCCCAACCTTCCACAAGATGCGGCATCGCAAAAGGTTCCATGATTTCTCCAACCGCCGGAAATTGTGATTGGGCACGAATGATGCAAACAGGATCTTCCTTCCCCACATGCACTCCGCGTTCAAGATTCAATAAATCGGTTGAGGAAACTGCCGCAATCTCATTTGTCTTAGTATATACCGCCTTGATCACATAAATTCCCGAAGCACCAATAAGCGCTAATAAATTATAAATATCAATAGGTGTGTCTAATAATATTTTTTTTCTCTTGCGGATATTGTGTACCTCAAATCGAAATCCCTGCGCAAGTTCTGGTTTTATGACTAAGCCGATTGTGTTAAATGCATCTGCGAAGATTTTATATAATGGGAAATTCCAGGCACCTGGGCTGGTTTTATCCGCCATCCAAACTATAAAGGCTTCATTTTCTCTCTCCTCGAAATGCATTTCAGCCAAACCAGGTCCTAAACCACGGATATTGCCATTAAATGTATCGGATAGAAAATCTTGTCCTACTCCACATAACTTAAGCTCAGCAGACCTTTTTGACGCTTTTTGAAATGTGTCCCAGGCAAGTTTATGGACTACTGGGTTATCCACCCCTTGGTCATGAGACATGATTAATTGCAGATCATCCCCGACCCATGCGACATGTGCGTCAATTAAAACCCCATTATTGACAGCATCGTCTAAGCATTTACTTGCGATTTCTGGAATATCTGGGTGGATGGCAGAATGCCCGGCAAGACCTCCAACATCCGCTTTAATTACGCTTATTGTAATTTCTTTAGCCATAGTTTTTCTCCTTATTAATGCATTAATATTGATTGCTCGAGCCTAATTTTGTGAATATTTCGCATGCTTTATTTTGGACTGCATCCCTGGCTGGTTTCAAGATTTTTCGAAAATTCATTTCTTCGGGATTTTGTGATATTTTATGTCGAATTGTATTGACAAAACACTTATCAAAAGTGGAAGCAATGTTCACCTTGCAGATTCCATGCTGAATGGTTTTCTGAATGCTCTCCCATTTCACTCCAGAAGCTCCGTGTAAAACTAATGGGATATCGAGTGCCTTATTGATACTTTCCAAGAGTTCAAGATCAAGGCTGATGACTCTTTCCCTCATACCTCGCATTGATCCAACAGCCACGGCCAATAAATCAACCTTTGTTTCTTCGATAAATCTATGCGCCTGTTTTAGTTCCGTCTTATATTTGGCAATTTCTTCCTCAGAAGGATCTTCCGTTGAATCTGGCACATAACCAAGTCCTGCTTCAGCGTCCAATCCGACAATGTGTGCTAATTCGCAAATTTGTTTTGTGATCGCTAAATTGCTTTTGAAAGATAGGTCAGCTGCATCAATGCAAAGGCTACCGACACCTGCGCGTAATGCATGTACGTTTTGGTTATAGCTTTTTACATGGTCAAGATGAACAGCTACCGGAATGGATGCGTGTTTTGCTTCATAGATCGCAATGTTTGCAACTGAGCCCAGGCCTGAATAATTAATTGCCCCCAAGCTCACCTGCAAGATCAATGGTGACCGCATTGATTCAGCCGCCGAAATGAACGCTTGGACCATTTCCAAGTTATCTGCATTAAAAGCACCGACAGCATATTTATTAACTTTTGCCTGTCTAAGTAGTTCAGTAATCTTGACTAATCCCATTAAATTTAATCCTTGTTGCTGTTTTTCACAGCCGAGATTTTTAGCGAAAGGATCTGGTTGCTTTTTAAAGCAGGCAGACACCAAAATCCATCAATAAATTCCAAATATTTGTCAATTACTGGTTGTTCGTTCAAGTTAACAATTTTAAGATTGCCAAAATTTTTACCAAGCCGTATCTTGCCTTTTTTAACTTCTTCATACGAGCTGTTATATATTCTAAGAATAAGCGCATTTTCTCTCTCAGCTTTCTTTAGACAGGAGAAAGTCAAGCAAGAAGGGCTAATATCTATGGATGAATCCATATTATCCCCAACGCCTGGATGTTGATTTGTTTGCACAGTTATCATCGGTGCATTGAAATAATTCGCGTGTAAAGCGACTGCGTCAGATGCACCTGGATGCGGAAAAACAGCATAATCAAATTCCAATTCACCATGTAACAAGGCATTCGGGGTTTGCACTTCCAAACCCGAGGCTCTGCCAGGCCTTATAACCAAATCGGGCCTTCCCATAGCACCAATACCGCGAAAGAGGGTTATAGCAATAATTGACTCGCTATCTCCCAATACCTCATACTCAGTAATATTTCGATTTAGTATCGCCAGGCCTTTATTACTATCATTTACATCTACAAAAGTCTGCTGTGGGTATAACGCAAGCGGGTGTTCAGTCCATTTTTCTTTTTCCCAATATTTTTCTTCTTCACGCTTATTTGGTCGTTTAATTACTCCAAATTGTTCTTCCGCAAAGGAAAATTCTGATTTAACCCCGCACGGAAAAAGTACCTGAATCCGGTGATCATTAGTGTTATTAATAATTTTTGTGTGAACAGCAACCGTTTTTGAAAAACACCCTAGAGTGATCTTGCTTTCAATGTGTAATTGTTTAATATCTTGAGACCTGGCTTTTCCATCATCTGAAAGACCACCTGGAATCTCTAAATCCAATTCAATGAGAAAGCGGCCAATAAGTGGTCCTTTATCCAGGATAGAGATTTTCGCTTTTGTGTTTTCGCTTGTGAGTAATTTATCAGACTCTGGCGGGGAGTAATTATATGTGTCGCCTGCATCTCCCCCATCTCTAAATAGATGTTGGTTTCTATAGGTGACGTTTTGGATTTTGTCTATGAGATCAAAAGTGCCATTGGTGTGGAATTCCAAACGAATAAAATCATTTTCCAGAGAACTATTCTCAACGATTACAGCCTGTTTCGCGATATTTTTGGCTTTTCCTTCCTGCATGAAAAAAACTTGATTGCCGCAAGGGGACATATCGCTCACAGCAAATTGGAAACTGATTCTTTGGCCTTCAATTCCTTTTGCTCTTGGTGCTAAGGGTACATAATTATCATCGCTGTAATAAATTGCTGGCTCATCAGGCCGTTTGCCCACTTCTTCAAGAAGATCCCGCTTAACCTCTTCTGCAGCGACTCTCATTGCTTCAACCGAAGGGTCAATACCTAACTGTACTTTTTCCCGCGAAATTATTTGGCATGGAACTTCATTCCCCAAGCTATCTCTCAATGAAAATTCTTTAAAAGGAATTACCACCTCAGCTAAAACGACATCTTCTCTTTTATAAGGTAATGTATTTAATACCACTAAAGGAGTTCCATCCTGAGTATGAGTTGTAATTTGATTTGCATACTGCGCAGTTGCGTTTCGAAGCAATGCTTCTTCAATTTCTAATGCATCTAAAAACCGGTTCTGAACCCGCCGGGATGCTTGATCTGTGCAGCAACCGCAGATGCTGTCATGGGCTTGGCTTTGCAGTATTTGCTTCCAGGCATGGTTGATTATCTTTTGAGGATATGAACTGCCTAAAACCCAATTCATAGAGCAAATTGGTTCAATATATTTCTCTAATAAATTTTGGCATTTTCTGTTCAACTGTTTCAGGTTCATGCGAGTTGAATCAATACCGGGATGAATTCGCATTGTTTTTGGTTTTCGGAATTCGCCAACCAGGGTCTGCAAATCCGGCTTCTCTTTTTGAATATCATCAAAAAGATCTTCCAGGTTACTATGGATGATCTGGTGATTTTCTTGTTTTAGTTCCTTATTTAAAATATTGATGATTTCATTTGTTTCCGGACTGAATCCTGAATGATCCCATCCGCGCATAAAAAGAATATTGCCAGTAGTCGCCATTTTTCCCAACACATCTATCCCTTTACGCGTAAAGTCAATTGCTTTACTTTTATCGGTGGGCAGCATATATGCGTTGCCATAACTAAATGGCATCCATACGGTCAGCACTTTACTTCCATCGGCTGATTCCCAATAGAATTCTGTCTGTTTTGTATCTTCATCGCATAAACCGCGCCAAAAAAACAGCTCTATCTATCCCAAAACCATTAAGGACTTGGGGAATCTGGGAAGCTTGGCCAAATGAATCTGGAAAGTAACCTATTAGCATTTTCTTGCCGTAATCTTCGCATAGCAAGCCGCCAATAAGGAAATTGCGTGTCAGAGACTCTGCGCTTGGGATGTATTCGTCGGGTTGCGTATACATTGGTCCAATAATGATTTTGCCAGATTGAATATAGTTTCTCAACCGGCTTGATTGGTGGGGATGAATTTCCAAATAATCTTCTAAAAGTACGGTCTGTCCGTCTAATAAAAAATATCTATAATCATCAAATTCATCGAGATGATCTAATAATTTATCCATTAGATCAACAAAAAAGATGCGGAATTCCTCATAGGTTCGATACCATTCTCGATCCCAATGAGTGTGGGTAACTAAATGAATTTTCATTAATGAAATCCTTTAGAAAATATCCAATTAAAAATATGCAATAAGAGAAAAATTATTATTTATCTTTATGTTCTTTAAAATAATCTAATGCTTTTTGAACGACTTCCCGTGGATGTTTGAGAACTTCTGATGGAATAGTTTTATATATAATTTTGCCTTGGAATCGCTCAGATTTTTCTATACCCATATCAGCAGCAACCAACACAAAATCTGCTTCTTGAATAAAATCTTCCGGCACTTTATCTTCAATTCCTACACACCCCTGTGTTTCGATCCACGTTTCTAGCCCCATTTTTTTGCAAGCTTTTTCAAGTGCTTCTGCTGCCATATAGGTATGGGCAATTCCTACGGAACAAGCAGTAACGATGGCTATTTTCATTTGATTACCTCCTGAAAAGTTGATAAAACTATGCCTTTATTTTTAACTATCTCTCCTGAGAAGGAAATTCACCTCTCAGGAGAGCATCTACTTTAACTTTCTATTTCTTTTCTTTTGCTTCAGCTTTTATATCGGGTTTAAGTAAGTTCACCATTAGTGCGGTTACAGCTACACCAGCTGCAAGTGCAACTAGGTACATGAGTGGTTTAGTAACAACAGGCAGGATGAGAACACCACCGAGTGGTGCGTTATTCCCAACACCTAATGCGCCAGCAACTGCCCCAGCTACTGCTGATCCCACCACCGAGGAAACAATTACTCTGAGAGGATCAAGTACAGCAAATGGAATGGCTCCTTCCGAAATTGTAACTAATCCAAGTATCAGAGCTGCTTTACCAGCCTCACGTTCCTCCTCACTATATTTCTGTGGTGCAAGGAAGGAAGCAACGGCCATTGCAATTGGAGCTACACTAATTGCAGGTCCAACCATACCCATTGGTTCCAGAATCCCTTCACCCAGCATACCTACTGCAAAGGTGTAGGCAATCTTGTTAACTGGGCCGCCCCAATCGAATCCAATCATAGCGCCAAGGATAGCACCGAGCACAATAGGTGTCGCCCCGGACATACCCGTTAACCAATTAGTAATTCCGGCCATGGCTGCTACAATTGGCGATTCGATCACAAAATGGAAAATTGCAGCAGTAACTAACGTGGATACCAGTGGATAGACCACTAAAGCCATGATGGGTTGGATATTTCTGGGTAGTTTTAATTTCTTGATTGTATAGGTAACATATCCAGCGATGAGACCGACAATCATTCCGCCCATAAATCCGGTCCCTGCTTGGCTGGCCATATATCCAACGATCAACCCTGGTGCGATACCTGCCCGGTCAGCTATTGCATAAGCAACGTAGGCGGACAAAACACACACAAACAAAGTCATGCCAGTACCGCCGACAGACATCAAGAAATCGGCAAAAGCACCTTCAAGGTGTAAAGCCTGGGTCATGGTTAGAGAAATAGCGATCAGCATTGCGCCGGCTAGAATCACCGGGATCATATAAGAAACACCAGTCATTAAGTGTTCCCTGGTTTTTTTGAGTAGTTTTCCATACTCATTCATGATTTTTATCTCCTTTTTTTAATTAATCTTTACATTTTGATCTCAAAGCTATTCTATATATTTCTCAGTAAATACCTCCTTTTTCTAGATAATACTAATCACGGATCAATTTTTATTGATTGACCAAATACTTTTTTCCATTAGAAATAATGGATGTAAATTCATCAATGTCCTTTGCTTCTATTAGGGATTTTCGGAATTCCTCATGAACAAGCATCCGTGCGATTGATGCCAATATTCCCATGTATTCCGGAGATTCAATTTTTGCTGGTACCGCAAGCAAAAAAACAAGATTAATTGGGAAATCAGCCTCTTGGTCCCAGGAAAAACCATGACTGCGGCCGATTGCTATTCCAGGCTCGATAACAGATGAAGATCTGGCATGCGGAATGGCTACTCCAAATCCTACTGCAGTTGTCGTAAGAGTTTCTCTCTCATGAACAGCTTCGGTAAATTCTTTTACTGATTTTATTATCTCGCTTTGCTCTAAGAGAAGAGCTAACTGATTAATTGCGTCATCTTTATTTGAGGCGTTTAAGTTGATATTGATAAGTTTGGATTTTACTAAATTTTCAAATTGCATTATGTGCCACCACCAATAGAATGGTATTTTATTATTTATATTATACTATATTTTATTAGAAAAGGTATAATATATAATAATATTATGTGAATACAAATTGGTAATGCATTATTACGATTAATAAAAACAAATGATATTTTTCTGTAAAATTTCTACTTAAAGGTGAATGGGCATGGGTAATTCAAATAATGTGGGAAGAAGGATTAAAGAGGCAAGAAATAGCGCGGGTTTAACGCAACGGGAACTGGCTCATCAAAGCAATGTATCAGTAAACACTCTAAGTTTGTTAGAAAGAGGTCAAACATCTCCAACAATTGCTACTTTACAGAAGCTCGCAGATTCCCTGTCCGTTGAAATTTCTTATTTCTTCGCCGTGTCTAAACCCGAAGATGAAATCATTTTCTCAAAATCCAATCGAAGAATTCCTATCCAAATTTCAGAGGGATTGATAACAGACTTAAGCCCCGGATTTATCCCGGCTGTTGGTAGGTTTTTTGAATTACATGTTTTTCCAAGATCTAAATCAAAAAAAGAAGTTTCACATTCTGGGTTTGAGTTTCTCTATTGCCTCGAAAATGAATTGATTTGTATAGTATCAGAAAGAGTATATCTATTGGAGCAAGGGGACGCACTTTTATATAACGCAAACTTACCTCATCATTGGCAAAATTCCACCGACAAAGTAACCAAAATAATCATGGTTCAAATAAAGACCGACAAAGAGGATGAGCCTTGTGACCTTATCGATCAAGCTAATTCTTCATAAAAGTCCTGAAACAAACTCAAATTTTCAAATATTTAATATATTTCTTCTAATCTCGAAAGTGTCTAACTTATGAGTGGTACTAAATTTGGGTGCTTGACAATATTTGTTCTCCCTCCATTAAATATTGAACAGAAGTAATTATCCCTAAATCAGATCTATTTCAATGAATCCTCTCAACCCCCTCGATGAGGGTTGAAAGCAAATAAGTCCCTATATCAAGATGCGAAATCTGTGTTTGATTTCGGTAAATTTGATTAATCCATTGGCAATTTTTCCAACCTGTAACGATGCTTATACCGAATTAAAGCAAAAAGCCGCTCAATATCCAGATTGAATGGTTTCTGTGCCCCAGCGTGACTCGAACATGCATCCTACTTAAGAGTTAGTGCTCCACAAAAAAAGGATTACAAAAAGTAATCCCATTCAATAAGGGTGGCTGACGGGGGTTGAACCCGCAACATCCTGTTCCACAGACAGGGGCTTGCTAATATCCAGTTAGTTTTTTCATTTTATGAACAAGCACATTCTAGTAAGGGTATAATTTCGGATGGAGATTTTATGAGCAAAGAACCAACCCGAGATCGAGTAAATCCTGATATGATCGACACCACACCCTTGCGGCGCCCATCCTGGATTAAAGTACGCGCGCCTTCCGGTGACACATATGAACAATTGAAGGAGATGATGCACCGGAAAGAATTACACACGGTGTGCGAAGAAGCCAACTGTCCCAATATGGGAGAATGCTGGGGAAGCGGCACCGCCACATTTCTCATTCTTGGCGATGTATGCACCCGGCGCTGCGGTTTCTGTGATATTAAACACGGGAAACCCCTGCCGATCGACCATGAAGAGCCCGAGCGGATTGCTCAGGCAGTAAAAGCGATGGATCTCAAACATGCCGTTATCACCAGCGTGGACAGGGATGACGATAATCTGGGCGGCGCGCAGATCTTTGCTTTGGTCATCAACCGCATTCGTGAACTGCATCCTGGCTGCTCTGTTGAGGTACTCATCCCTGACTTTCAGGGTGACCCCAACGCGCTGAAGATCGTGATGGATGCCCGGCCAGAAATTCTTAACCACAATTTGGAAACAGTCCCGCGCCTTTTCCAGAGTGTACAGCCATCCGATAGGCTGGAATGGTCTCAAGCGGTCCTTGTTGGTGCCAAGCAGTTAGACAGCGAGGTGCTAACAAAATCCGGGTTGATGCTCGGCCTCGGGGAAACGCTGGAAGAGATCAAAGAGGAAATGGAGCTCCTGCGGACGTGGGATGTGGACATCCTCACGATCGGGCAGTATCTACAGCCCAGCCGGCACCACCTGCCTATTTCAAAATATTACACAATGGGTGATTTCGAGATGCTGAAACAGTTCGGTTTATCGATCGGTTTCCGCTGGGTAGAAAGCGCTCCCCTGGTACGATCCTCTTATCATGCGGCAGAACAGGTTAGAGCATTGAGCACTGTGCATGAGCAACTATATGGCTCAATCTGATTTTTTCAAATTCCACAGGATGAAATATGGGAGCCGCTAATAATGTGACTCGAATGCTGGATGCCAGAAAAATCACCTACACTGCATTTGAGATCCCCACTGTGAAGCTTAGCGCGATAGAAGTAAGTGATTATTTGCACATGCCGCCAGAAGAAGTGTATAAGACAATCGTTCTTCGCCGGGAAAAAAGAGGAAAAGCGATCCTCGCGGTGGTGCCTGCCGCCAGAGAAGTTGATCCCAAGAAACTTGCGGAGTTTTTAAAGGAAAAGAAGATAAGCGTAACCACGCAGCGCGATGCGGAAAAGATGACTGGTTTATTATCGGGCGGAATCTCTCCACTAGCATTGATCCACAAAGGTTTTCAGATCGTGATCGATGAATCAGCAATCGAGAGAAAAACCATTCTAATATCGGGGGGACAGCGGGGGCTGCAAATTCAATTGGCCGTGCAGGACTTAATTAGGCTTACTGATGCAAAAACCGCCAGCATATCATCATAGGTTCATCGGTCATATGTTGGCGAAAAACCAATCCATTCAATATTTTTTTCTTCCCGGAAACGATTCGCCATCACTTGCAGCGCTTCAATATTATTATCCACTAAAATAAAACGGCGGCCTAACTCTAAACAAGCAGCGCCAGTTGAGCCTGACCCCGCAAAGAAATCCAGAACCGTACCTCCAGGGCAGGATGAAGCCTGTATGATACGCCGCATTATACCCAGTGGTTTTTGAGTAGGGTAGCCCGTTTTTTCTTTGCTGTTGGTGCCCACGATCGTATGACACCAGGTGTCTGTTGGCAATTTTCCGCGTTCTGCCTTTTCCTTACTCACCAATCCAGGCGCCATGTATGGAATACGAGCGATATCATCGTAGTTATAAATATAATTCTTGGGATCTTTCGCGTACCAAAGGATGTTATCATGTTTTGCAGGCCAACGTTTGCGTGTGCGGCCGCCATAATCATACGCCCAGATTATTTCATTTAAAAATGCGTCCCGCCCAAAGATCTCATCCAATAAAATCTTACAGTAATGGACTTCCCGATAATCTATATGAAAATAGATACTGCCATTTGGCGAAAGAAGGCGATGTGATTCACGTAAACGAGGTTCTATAAACGCCAAGAAATCGTCGAATTTATCTTGATACCCCTGTTCGCCCAGCACTTCAGTTGCATATCGTTTCCCCTTAAAACCAGTGCGATCCCCTTTTTTTGATTCAATCGTTCGCAGCTGCTGGCGCGATTGTTTGTGTCCGGTGTTAAAAGGTGGGTCAATATAGATTAGCTGAACAGATGCATCTGGAAGTGCATTTAAGATATCTAAATTATCACTAAAATAGATCTTATGTGATATCAACGCTTATCCTGCTATACCTTGATAGCCAGCAACCAGGAATCTGAACGCTAAAAATATCAGGTATCCCGCGCATAAACTGATCAGTGCGGTATACACCTTATTCGTCATCATTTTTTTCCCGCTGCCGATCACTGTGGATAATAACAAGTTCCAAACGAAATCTGCGCTGATATGCCCAAAATAGAAACCCGCAACGATCACCCAACCAACCGTTTTCGCTTCTAACAGATACACTGCAGCAACGGTCATCCACCACGCGTACCAGAATGGATTGCTGATAGATGTTACAACACCCAGGGTGAGGAGGCGGCCATACGATAATTTTTCTTTTGTGCCGTCCTCCTGTGGAAGGACCATTTCTCCTTTGGCTGCGCCGATCAGCATAGTGCCGCCCATATATAAAAGCAATAATCCACCCAGCACCGCAATCACGTTTTGAACAGAAGGCGCACCTAAAATATTGGATAAACCCAATGTGATGAACACGACAATCACAAGCTCAATCAGGGCATGGCCAATTGACACTAACAAACCGGTGATCCAGCCCAAACGCGGAGATTGGCTGATGATCGCTGTTGTAACTGGCCCGGGTGTCAATACTGCTCCAATAGCCATGCTGAATGAGAAAAAGAAAACTGCGATGAAAGAATTCGTTGGCATCATAGTAGCGTCAATTTTAACACAGGGCTGTTTGGGCGATTAAAATGAATAATGGGCGAGGAAATTCACCCGCCCATTATATCTGTCATCTGGTAAATCTTTTCTTAATGTGGGTCTGTCCAGTAACTGGCTTTGTCCACAACAATTGTCAAATCCTCTGTGATATCCCGATTGACATACAATCCGAAAAATCCTTCCGTGTACGTATCATCGCTGAATTCATCGATCATTTCGCCATTGACATATAATATCAAGCGGCTATCCAGCGCCATCACACCAATGCGGTTGCTCTGGTCTGCGCCCTGATTGATCCATTCACTGACAGTGTAATATTTCAGCCATTCCATATTTCCACTTTCGCCGATAAGGCCATCCCACTTACGCAAAGAGTAGCGCCCGTCACAGGTAATGCCAAATAAATATCCGCGGTTATATCCTGTGTTTTCTGGCACGCGGAAAATAAAGCCATATCCGTCGGTATTCTTGCATGCGCCCATCTTCACATCCGCTTCAATATATGCATTTCCTAACGCGGGTGTGGAAGCAATCCGCCAGCCATTGATCTTTGAAAGCGCGACAATTTTTAGCGTTCCGTTTTCATAAGCTGCGGAATTAAAATCATTGCTTCCTGTTGGCCAATATTCCGCGGTTTCCATCTCGTCAGCCCAATCCGGGTCACCAAGATAAATTGCAGGATCATCTGACTCAATGGTCGGTTCGGGCTCTGGCTCTGGCTCCTCTTCCGGCACTTCCGCTTCTTCAGAAGTTTCCTCTGTTTCTTCTGCTTCCTCTGCTTCTTCTGCTTCCTCTGCTTCTTCTGCTTCTTCTGGTTCTTCTGTTTCTTCCACTTCTGGTTCTGCAACTACTTCTTCCTCTGCAGTCACTGTTTCTTCTATAGATTTATCTTCACCTTCATCAGCCAATTCTTCTACCACAGGATCCTCAACTACTAATTCTTCAGCAGGTTGTTCCTCAATCAGTTCAGCTACCCGGGTTTCAAGATATTCTTCTTTCGCCTGTTCAAATTGCGAAACCAGACTGCACCCTGCCAAAAAGCTGACTAACACGATCATTGCTACAATAATTTTCTTTTTCATAATTCCTTCTCCTTTATCCTTAACTACTAACTTTTATAACCAATCTGACGAAGAAATTCTTTTCGCCAGGCAATATCTTCAGGCCCTTCTATCCCGTTCGGGGATAAACCATCAGCAACACCTAAAACTGCCCTGCCCTCACCTATCTGTGCTAAGACAATTTCAGTCTGGTTGGCCGTTGCGCAATAAATACCACATACCTCTGGAACATTTTTTACCGCATTGAGCACATTGATCGGGAAATACCCTTCTCCTAAAAATATAAAGAAGCTATGTCCAGCTGAAACTGCCATCGCGTTTTTCCTGGCAAGTTCAATCATTGTCTCGTCAGTACCCGACCATCGCACCAAACATTCTCCGGATGCCTCACAGAATGCAACCCCGAATTTGATTCCCGGCACAGTATTAACCAATGCTTCATGGATATCTTCCAC
>Ga0255398_1059_pt1 | contig 15811 bp, 15 predicted proteins | sample ANMaggSeSYBR01K3_FD_182119 | JGI IMG/M metagenome (GOLD analysis project Ga0255398, IMG submission 182119) | Sediment cell enrichment communities from methane seep in Santa Monica Basin, California, United Staets - ANME aggregate JGI... | ecosystem: Environmental > Aquatic > Marine > Cold seeps >...
AATAGAGCTGACTGAATCCATTGCTATTTACTGTAAACGCCAGTCGGGTCCTGGATTTATTCATGGAGAAATTTCCCATGTCCCAGGGTATTTCATCAGTGATGAGTTCGACCTCTCCAGAAACCGGATCGAGTGAAGCCAGTGTTTTAAATTCCCTGCCCTGGTCTTGAAACGTTCGAATTGGAGCGATGGACAGAAAGTGAAGTGGGAGGTTTGGATACCCGTTATTTTCCGGAGCCTGAATTGATCACTTATAAGACCTTCGATAAGGTGGATGGGAAACCCAGGGAGATTCCGGCATATATCTATCAACCTGAAGAGTCGATGACGGAGCTTCCGGTACTTATCTCCATTCATGGAGGACCGGAGGGTCAGTACACGCCGGGATTTTCATCTTTTTATGCATACCTGGTCAATGAATTGAGCATTGCAGTAATAGCTCCCAATGTGCGCGGATCAGATGGTTATGGAAAAAGCTACCTGGGACTTGATAACGGTTATAAGCGGGAGGAATCTGTGAAAGATATTGGAGCACTGTTAGATTGGATCGCCCAAAGTCCCGATTTTGATGAAGACCGGGTTTGCGTGTACGGTGGTTCTTATGGCGGGTACATGGTGCTGGCTTCCATGGTTCATTATGGTGACAGGCTCAGATGCGGGATCGATGTGGTAGGGATAAGCAATTTCGTGACATTCCTGGAGAATACAGAGGCCTATCGAAGGGACCTGCGCAGGGTTGAATACGGCGATGAGAGGGATCCTGAGATGCGGGAATTCCTGAATTCCATCTCTCCGGTGAACAGTGTTGAAAAGATCAAAAAACCATTATTTGTGGTCCAGGGCGCCAATGATCCAAGGGTGCCTGTGACCGAATCCGGGCAGATGGTGAAGGCCATTCGTGAGAATGGGGGAGAGGTCTGGTATATGCTGGGAAAGGATGAGGGACATGGTTTCAGGAAAAAGGAGAACAGGAACAGGCAAACAGAAGCCATGATCCTGTTCCTTGAAACATTTCTGTTTTAGTGCGGCCTGAGATTTCTTTGTTATATTTGGGTATGAAGTATTTCGTTGTGTTTTTGTTTTTATTTTTCTCAAGTCATCTTGCAGCCCAGGACGAAATCCTATCTTCATTCGAGGATACGCTGGAAGTGTATGAATACCTGTTCGATTTGGAAGAGCCGCTTTATCTGACCATGGAGTTTGATGTCAAGACCTTTCAGAGGACAAGGCGGAAGGAGAAGTACCAGCCTGCTAAGATGACTTGTATCGTAAATGACACTTTCCAGGTGACCCACCCGGTAAGGGTGAAGGCCAGAGGTATATATAGAAGGGATAACTGCACTGTACCACCCTTCTGGTTGAATATCAGGTATTCAGGCATTGAAGCGGATGAGCTGAAAGATATCCGCAAGATGAAGATGGTTATCAGGTGCAGGAGCGCACAGCAATATTCAGACTACGTATTGCGGGAATACCTGGTTTACAGGATTTATAACCTTATTTCTCCATACAGTTTCAAGACACGCCTGGTAAGGTTGAGGTTCATTGATACGGGCAGGAAAAACAAAATGACCGAGAGCTGGGCTTTTTTAATAGAACCGAATGATCTTCTGGCAGCCAGGTTAATGGCAAGGGTTGTTAAAAGTAATATGTTGTCCATGCGGACAGTGAACCGGGATATCATGGACCAAGTGGCCATGTTCCAGTACATGATTGGCAATGGGGATTATTCGGTAACCGGCCGACACAACCTGAAGATCCTGGCCTTGAGTAGTACGGGTCCGGTAGGTTTTATCCCGGTGCCTTATGATTTTGACTATACCGGCCTGGTAAATACACATTATGCCATTCCAGGGGAGACCCTGGGAATCGAGTCAGTGAGGGAGAGGTATTTCCTTGGCCCCTGCAGGAGCGAGATGTCGCACATGGCGACCATAAGTGGTCTCGAAGTATTCAGAGAAAAAATTTTCGAACTAATCAATGAATTTGAATTCCTGGATGAAGATGCTAAACTGGATATGACAGCCTATATCGGGGAATTCTTTTTCCAGGCATCCAGGGAGAAGTTCATAGAGCGTGAAATTGCAACCACTTGCCGCTAGGTCTGAACTTATCAGGAACATTTTCAGTTTGGAGTGGTTATTGTATATAGAGATTATGTATGATTGATTTTTAAACAGATGATGAAGCATTTTAATTTTATATTGGTCCTGTTGATTCTTTCCGGTTTTGCTTATACCCAGGAACCACCGGAAACTGCAAGGAGCGACAAACCCCGCAACGTTATCCTGATGATAGGTGACGGAATGGGTTTGTCCCAGGTTTCTGCTACCTATTACTATATGGATGAAGAACCGGTGTTCAGTCAGTTCAGACATATAGGACTTGCCAGGACCTCGTCGGGCTCTGACCCTGTAACCCAATCTCCTGCTGCAGCCACTGCTATGAGTACGGGGACTAAGACATACAATAATGCTGTAGGGGTTGGCATGGATAGCATACCACTGAAAAACATCGTGGAGATTGTTTCAGAACTGGGATACCTGACCGGAGTTATAGCCACATCATCCATTACCGATGCCACACCGGCAGGATTTTATGCGCATGTACCTGACCGTTATATGCAGAGGGAAATAGCCATGGATCTGGTAAACTCAGAGATAGATTTTTTTGCAGGGGGCGGAACTAAGTATTTTTTGGATACCACCGGGACAGATCATTTCAAAGAGAATGGCATTCAGGTCGATTATTCAAAACTCAAAAAGATCAGGAAACCCCGGCCTGGCGACCGGTATGGATTCCTATTGTCTGCCGACCGCATGCCTACCATGCTGGAAGGAAGAAAAGATTTCCTTGAAAAGGCTTCCTCAATAGCGGTGGATTTCCTTTCTTCGGGCGAAAATGGATATTTCCTGATGATCGAAGGATCTCAGATAGACTGGGCCGGACATGGGAATCAGGTGGAGTTTATGATAACGGAGATGAACGATTTTGAACAGGCTGTAAGGAATGTCCTTACAATTGCTGAAAAGGATGGAGAGACCCTCGTCATTGTGACTGCAGATCATGAAACAGGGGGATTTACCCTGGGTGCAGCCGGACGCAATGGTTACGATGCGGACTACTCAACCATTCAACCCACCTTTGCCACCACCAACCATTCTGCAGCCCTGGTCCCTGTATTTGCATTTGGACCAGGTGCGGAAAATTTCGCCGGAGTTTATGAAAATACTGATTTTTTTCACAAATTAGTATCGCTGATTGGCCCTTATTGAAGCGATTGACAGGGCTGCATTTGGTGCTCATTTTGATCCTGTGAACCTGATAAATAGTCCCCGACGGTATTATGATAATGCAGCCCTGATCAGAGAAGAGGTCAGAACTGGATGGTGTACCGCTGATTATGGAACATATGGACAGGAATCAATACCCCGTTGCTGCAAAATACATCAGGTCGAAGGGAAAAGAGATTGACCTGGTATTTCAGCCAGAAACTAATGAGTAATATGAATAAATCTGATCGCGATATCATCATCAGTATTGTGTCCAACGCGTTTGAGCAGAATCCCCGGGCACAGGCGATGATGAAGAAAAAGAATCCGGCAAGGAGTGTCCGCCTGATGACCGAGTATGCTTATGACCTGGTGGAGAAGTTTGACGGGATCTACCTGTCAAAGGATAAGACAACCGTCCTTTTTTATTATCTCAACAGTCAGTATAGGAGGGGGTTGGTAGACTATCTAAAATATGGCATGATGTTCCTGAAAGCAATCCGTCCGTCCCAGTTTTTTCCCACCCTGAAGAGGGAAAAGTATATTAAAAGCCTGCGGCTCGATTACCCGGATTATATATATGTGTGGGTGCTGGGCAGTGTTCCTGACAGTACAAGTATCCGTGGCCTGGCCGATATTCGTGACCACCTCTTCGGCCTTTCTAAAACACTGCAGCTTCCCATCCTGATTGAGACTACGGTTGAAAAAGTGCTTAAGTTGTATAAGTATGTCGGCTTTGAACTCTACCACAAATGGGATGACCACGATGCAGGTATCAATGTTTGGTTCCTGCAACGGGAAGTAAAAGAATAGGTTACAAATTCTCTGTCAGCCAGTCACCAACCTCGGAAGTCTTATAAGCCTTCCCTTCAGCAATATCTTCAGTAACAACACCTTCCGACATTGATCTGTCCACAACATTCCTTATGGCCTGGGCCTCCTCGGTGAGGTTCAGTGATATCTCAAGCAACATGACGGCAGATAGTACAGTGGCAACGGGATTGGCAATGTCTTTTCCGGCAGCCTGGGGGTAGGAGCCGTGGATAGGTTCAAACACCGATGTGTGGATACCTACGGATGCAGAGGGTAACAGTCCCAGTGATCCGGTGATTACACTGGCTTCATCTGACAGGATGTCTCCGAACATGTTCTCGGTGACCATCACATCGAATTTCTTGGGCCACTGGATGATCTGCATGGCAGCATTGTCCACGAACATATAATCAACTTCGATTTCGGGGTGAGCGGGAGTCATCTCCTGCGCAGTCTCTCTCCACAACCTGGAAGTAGCCAGTATGTTGGCTTTGTCTACCACGGTGAGGCGTTTGTTTCTTTTCGCTGCATATTCGAAGCCAAGCTTAAGGATTCGCTCAACCTCAGGTTTTGTGTATACACAGGTATCATAAGCTGTGGTAAGGTCTTCCGAACGGCCCCTGGGTTCACCAAAATAGATACCCCCTGTAAGTTCCCTGATCACTACAAAATCAGCGCCCTCCACCAGATCCCGGCGAAGTGGCGATTTGTGAATCAGTGATTTGAAAGTGGTTACCGGACGGATATTTGCATAGAGCCCCAGCTTTTTACGCATGGCCAGTAAACCCTGTTCAGGCCTTACCTTAGCTTTTGGATCATTGTCATATTTGGGATCACCGATGGCCCCGAACAGGACCGCATCGGAATCCATGCACAGCTGGAATGTCTCATCGGGAAACGGATTACCCACCCGGTCAATGGCAGTGGCTCCGACCAGGGCTTCGGTGAATACAAAGTTGTGGTTGAATTTTTTTCCAACAGCATTCAATACTTTGATGGCCTGTTCTACGATCTCGGGTCCGATCCCGTCTCCGGGCAATACAGCAATTTTATAATCCATTTGTTCTTAATATTTTTTCTAACTCCCCTAACGATCTAACTAGCTGTAGGCTTCTATTACGTTTAACATTCTCGTGGTGCATTTGATAGCGGCTACGGTCTGGTCCGAATCCAGTGCCCGGGTTTTAATCAGGGTCCCTTCATAATTCCATGTGATTGCACATTGTACCAGCGCGTCAGTCTTACCACCGGGTGGGATGGTGACCACATAATCTGTAAGTATTGGGTGCTTCTTTTCCAGTTGGTCGTAAATCTTCCAGAGGGCTTTCATAAATGCATCATACTGACCGTGACCCGAGGCAGTTCCTTCATATAATTCGGAATCGATTTCAATGGAGAGGGTGGCCACGGACCTGAGTCCGCGAGCAACCGATAATTGAAAATTCCTGATCCTTATCTTCTCCGTCACCCGTTTGCTGCGAAGCGCATCGGAAATGATGTAGGGTAGGTCCTCCTTGGTAATGATCTCCTTTTTATCACCCAGTTCAATGACCCTTTCGGTAACCAGTTTCATCTCCTCTTTGTTGAGCTCGATCCCCAGCTCTTCCAGGTTCTTCTGAATACTGGCCTTACCAGACATTTTACCCAGTGCGTAAGTCCTCTTCCTTCCAAACCGTTCCGGCAGGAGGTCGTTGAAATAGAGGTCGTCTTTCTGGTCGCCATCAGCATGGATCCCGCTGGTCTGGGTAAATACATTTTCACCGATCAACGGTTTGTTGGAAGGGATCCTGATCCCTGAAAAGGATTCAATGATCTTGCTTACATGGTATAGCTTCTCCTCCCGGATGGACATATCATATTTAAACAGATCCTTGACAATACCGATTACACTCGAGAGGGGTACATTTCCTGCACGCTCTCCCAATCCGTTGACGGTGGTGTGGATCCCGGTGATCCCGGCCCTGATGGCGGAAAAAGTGTTGGCAGTTGCCAGGTCATAATCATTGTGGGCATGAAAATCGAAATTCAGATCGGGATAACGGGTAATCATGTCCAGGCAGAACTCATAGGTTTCCTGCTGATCAAGGATTCCCAGTGTGTCGGGTAGCATGAACCGGTCGATGCTTTCATCTTTCAGTGCATCCAGTACCTGGTACATATATTCAGGCGAATTGCGCATTCCATTGGACCAATCCTCAAAATAGATGTTTATCCTGATACCCATTTCCCTGGCGATGCCCAGCACCTCCTTTATGTCAGCAATATGCTCTTCGGGAGTTTTCTTCAGCTGGAACTGGCAATGCTTCAGGGACCCTTTTGTCAGGAGATTATTCACCTTTCCTCCGGCATTTTCGATCCATTTCAGGGATATGTCCCCATCCACAAATCCAAGCACTTCGATCTTTTCAATATGACCATGTTCCTTCGCCCACTCTAAGATCAGTTTTGCACCATTGAACTCTCCTTCCGAGACCCGTGCCGATGCTACTTCGATGCGGTCCACATTCAGCTCCTCCAGCAAAAGTTTGGCGATGTTGAGTTTTTCTGTAGCTGTAAACGCCACTCCGGAGGTTTGCTCGCCGTCCCGGAGTGTGGTATCCATGATGGTTATGTTCATGATCCTGTTGTTTTAAGTCCTGTCCTGTTCAAATTGAGTGATTGCTTCCTTTATATTCAACAGATAGTCGATATCGTCGTATCCATTGAGCAGGCACTTCTTTTTGTAGGGATTGATATCAAAATGTTCTGAATCACCAGTTGTCAGTAGTGTAATCTCCTGGTTCTCCAGGTTCACCATCAGCATGGAGGAGGCATCCTTTTCAATGGCCTGGAAAATCCCGGACAGGAAATCTTCAGAAACCTGGACCGGAAGCAGTCCGTTGTTCAGAGCATTGTTCTTGAAAATATCTGCAAAGAAACTGGATACAACCACCTTGAATCCGAAATCATGAATGGCCCATGCGGCATGTTCACGGCTTGAGCCACTTCCAAAATTCTTTCCCCCGACCAGGATGGTGCCGGAGTAAACTGAATTGTTCAAAACAAAATCAGCTTTTGGTTGGCCATTTTTATCAAACCTCCAGTCCCTGAACAGGTTTTCTCCAAAACCATCACGGGTGGTGGCCTTCAGGAATCGTGCAGGAATGATCTGGTCGGTATCCACATTTTCAATGGGCAGTGGAACTGCAGTGGATTGTATGGTTATAAATTTATCAATGGACATCTGTTGATTCTTTTGGTGTTATAGCAAAGACCTGGGATCTGTTACAGTTCCGGATAAGGCGGCTGCGGCAGCTGTAATCGGACTGGCAAGCATGGTTCGGGCCCCGGGTCCCTGCCGGCCTTCGAAATTTCTGTTTGATGTAGCAACAGCGAGCATTCCTTCAGGTATTTTGTCATCATTCATGGCCAGGCATGCAGAACACCCCGGTTGTCTGAGCTCAAATCCGGCCTCTTTCAGGATCCCGGCAATGCCCTCTTCATGGGCCTGTTTTTCTACCTGTTTCGACCCGGGAACAATCCATGCTGTGACATGATCTGCTCTGCGGTGCCCTTTGACGAAGTTGGCTACTTCCCGCAGGTCCTCAATCCTTCCATTGGTACAGCTGCCAACAAATACATAGTCTACTTTCCTGCCTGCAATAGGCGTGCCCGCTTCAAAGTCCATATAGGCAAGGGACTTTTTATAAGATTCCCTGTTACCAGCTTCGATTTCTTCAAGCGAAGGGATATGCCCGGTAATCTTTGCTCCCATGCCCGGATTGGTTCCGTAGGTGATCATGGGTTCGATATCGGCTGCATCGAAATGCAGTTCCTGATCGAAAACGGCATCTTCATCACTCTTAAGGGCTTTCCACCTTTCTACAGCACGGTCGAAATCTTCTCCTTCTGGAGCGAATTCTCTTCCTTTGATATAATCGAAGGTAGTTTCATCCGGAGCTATGAGACCTCCGCGGGCTCCGCTTTCAATACTCATGTTGCAAACGGTCATACGTCCCTCCATGGAGAGGCTCCTGATGGCTGATCCGGCATATTCAATAAAGTATCCGGTACCTCCGCTGGTTGAAATTTTTGAAATAATATAGAGGATCACATCCTTGGCGGTAACCCCTTTTGGTAGTGTTCCGCCCACAGTAATGCGCATCTTTTTCGGTTTGGGCTGAAGAATACACTGGCTGGCAAAAACCATTTCCACTTCGCTGGTGCCAATCCCAAATGCCACGCTCCCAAACGCCCCGTGTGTGGAAGTATGGCTGTCACCACACACCATGGTTATTCCCGGCTGTGTGATCCCCAGTTCGGGTCCAATCACATGCACGATTCCATGGTTGGAATGGTTCAATCCATACAGTGTGATACCGTGCTTCTCACAGTTCTCGGTCAGTTTATCGACCTGGAAGCGCGAAAGCTCATCCCTGATGGTCAGATGCTGGTCCTCAGTGGGAACATTGTGATCGGGTGTTGCCACGGTGTTCTGTGGGCGGAAGACACTGATCCCACGCTTGTCAATCCCTGCAAATGCCTGGGGACTCGTTACTTCATGGATCAGATGTTTATCAATATAGAGTACCGATGGACCCCCTTTGATCTCTTCCACCACATGGGCGTCCCAAATTTTATCAAATAGTGTTTTTCCGGCCAACTTCCTTAATGTTTTATGTGAGCCGCAAATGTAAGAAACTTCTGCAACAAATTGATTGCAAACATCTACGAGGTGATGGTAAATTGTTACATTAGTTAATTATTATTTAAATTAGTACAAATCTTTACCATGATCATAAAAAAGAATATTTGTGCCCTGGCCATTTTTATTTTCTGGCCTCTTCTCCTGCAGGCTCAGGATGCTCCCGCTGAGGGAGAACTCATAGATACCATTGATACAAGCGTGGATCTGTTTAATGAACTTAATCCCATGGATGTAACGCTTACTTTTGATTTTAAAAAGTACCAGCGCAGTAAATTTAAGGGGGAGTACCTACCGGTCCATTTTCTCTATCATATTAATGATACCTTCGATATTGAAAAATCGATCAGGATCAAAGCCCGCGGTGAGTTCAGACGGAAACATTGCTCTTTTGCACCTTTCTGGCTCAATATCAGGAAAGCGGATATAGCGAACCAGCATTTGCAGGAAGTAACAAGAATGAAGATTGTAACCCATTGTCGGGGCACCCATGAATATGCTGATTATTTGCTTAAGGAGTATCTAACCTATAAGATCTATAATATCCTGTCACCCATTAGTTTCAGGGTTCGCCTTATCAGGATGAAGTATGTGGATACGGGAAGAAAAGGTAAGGTGACAGAGAGCTGGGCATTTATGATAGAACCTGAGGGAATGCTTGCCGAACACCATGATGCCCAGGTTATCAAAAATGACAAGCTGAGCATGAGGTTCATGGAGCCGGAATCCATGGACATGGTGGCGTTGTTCATGTTTATGATCGGAAATGCTGATTATTCCATTATGGGTCGTCACAATGTAAAAATCCTTGGTCTCCCGGGATTTGGAACCGAAGGTTATACTCCGGTGCCCTATGATTTTGACTATACCGGCCTGGTAAACGCCACTTATGCAATACCAGGGGAAAACCTGGGGATCACATCTGTGAAAGAGCGTTATTACATGGGGCTGTGCCGGGAAGAGAGTGAGTACCAGCAGGTCATTAACCATATGGAAAACCACAGGGATGAAATCCTGGATATGATCAATTCTTTCCCATATCTGGAGGAGAAGCAAAAAAGTGAAATGATATCATACCTGGAGGAATTTTTTATCCTTGCATCAGATTCCGGACAGATCCGGAAGGAACTTAAAAGAAGCTGTCGCTAGAGCGTCCGGCACCTATTTTTCCTTGAAGTTCTGGCGTTCCTTATCCCGGATAATGATCCTTAATTTTACCCGGTTTTTTAAGGTGTCTATATTCCCAACCTGTATCCGTTCAATATGATTTACTCCAAACCTGTGTCGCAGGTCCTCTTCAAGCTCATCTTTTTTATCGTCGGCAAGGAGATCCAGCCTGTCATAGGTGATTATCTTTTCAATGGTCTCATTTTTAAATAGCAGGTATTCAGAAATCCCAATGGTCAGAATGATCAGCACATTGTTGGCCAAAATCCTGATAATCGGGACATCCAGTTTGAGCAGCGCATTCATTATTGCCAGGCCAAGACAGATGAACAGATAGGTCAGTTCCCTGGGTGTGGCCTGAACGGACCTGAACCGGATGACACTGAAAATGGCAAACAGGCCCAGTGCAAAACCCATCTCAACGGGTACCTGGCTCAAAAGGATACAGACAATAAATACGATGGCTGAAACGGAAATATAGGTGAATAGATAATCGAGATTACCTTTTCCCCTGGAGTAGTATAAGAGCCGTGCTACAATGAATACCATGAGGAAATTCAAAAGGAAACGGACAATGACAATCCGCCAGATATGGTCAAATATTTCCAGCAGGTCCATGCTATTAGGTTTATTTCACAAGTTAAGGAATTATTTCTTTCATAACTCATAACCTTGAATACTGTTTTGAGGCCTTTTTTATCTGCCTTTCTCTTTTTTTAGGTGATACTGACGGGGAACAATTACCCACCCTGGGCATCGGACCGTAGGATTCGCCCTCCAGTTGCTCTTTTTTGTTACGGGGACAACCGAACATTACGTTGAATCCTGCACGCAGGTTGACTGTCCGAGTATCAAATGGATAAAAGAACCCCAGCACATTATCACTCACCAGGTGGAACTGGAATCCCTTTCCATGGTAGGCGAGTCCGGCACCAATATTTTTTATGCTGTTGTTCAGGTAGGACCAGCTGACTGTTGCCAGTATCCTGTCGGCCAGGTCTGCATTTGCAGAGAGGGTCAGGGAAGAATGTACTTTGCGGCGAAAGATTACATTCCGGCTCACAACTCCCAGGGCAATGTTTTCCTTTACCTGGTAGCTTCCTCCAAAAAACAGCTGAGCCGGGAGGAATGAAAAGTAGGGTTCCTGGGAGACCGTAATATCAAATGCATTGATTATGGAATCTACTATTTCCTCAATAAAACCAACGGAAATGATTTCTGTTGAAGGATCAACACCACCATATTCGAATGTACCCACTCCAATGACATTGTTCAGGTCGGTTCCCCATCTTACCAGTCCCACATCGAGCAGACTTGCGGAGAGTGTGATCCTGTCGTCATACCTGTATATGGCTCCAAGGTCAATGGCAAATCCGGGATTTCCCCTGTTCATCAACATCTGCAACAGGTCGATTTCATCAAGTGTTATATCGCTGATGTTCCCCTCTGCATCCTGGGTGATGGTGAGTGGAAATGAGCTGTTGATGCTAAAATCCCCATTCAGCAGCAGGTTAAAATCGGTTTCACGGGTTGTGAAATCGGCTTTCAACCGATTGCTGTAAAGATTGGCCTTGCCAAATAGCAGTTTTCCACGCAGGCCAAGAATCAGTGAGTTGTCCATAACTTTTGAGACTCCAAGTGAATACTCCCGTTGATAGTACCCGGCTGGTCTGAGCGCGTTAAAACGGGAAGTTTCTCCCACAAACGGACCATTTCCATGAAGCGCCATTTCTGCAACATTCTTTGGGACGGTCTGATATGCATGTGTCTTTTCGGTAATATTGAAGGTGAAATAGAGTGATCTGAACCTGTACCCTAAGGATATGGGATGAATCAGCGCTTCTGCTGTATAGAGGTCCACCCGGTGCATCTGATTAACAATACCTTCAATGTTCCAGCTTTCTGATTCTGCAAGGTCATTGTAGGTAAATGCGGTGTTGGAATAAGAAATATGACTTGAGGTTAAGCCAGGGATGCCAACGAACCATTTGCATTGCAGTTGAACAGCCGGGTTCAGCAGGTTCGACTGGGGAACACTATGCATCAGGTAGAAAGTATTGCTCTGTTGCCCGTAAATGGGGAAGCAGACCAGAAAAAGAATGGCGTGCACGAAAAGAAACGCTATATGGTACCTCTCCCTTTTCAAAACTCAAGGGTCAGATCAAGCATGGCTCCTATTTCAACATCAATCAGATAGGAAGGGTAGAAGGGGATAAGTGCCGTATCAACTTTGGGATTCAATATGGTGGCCCTGAAAAGCATTTCGGTTACATACTGCAGTGGTTCGATCCGTTCCCGGTTAAACATAGCATCCTCAATAACATGTGAAGGTTGGATAATCTCCCCATCGTCTACAATGGTTCCAGGTGGAACCGGAATGGCTCCTTCAGAGAACATAGAATCAATTACGTTCCTTCCTGGATCCAGGAAAAAAGCCTGCGCCAGCACATCATTTGGAAACCCATTGTAAAGGTTAACCCTGAAGAGAATCCTGTTCAGGTGATCCAGGTTCTCACTGATGGCTGAAAGATCGAAATCCATATAACGCTCAATGACGACCTCCAGTTCCTCAATCCATTCCGGTAACCCGGTAATGGAATCCAGTTCAAGCAGCAAGGTGTCAAATCCACTTTCCCAGTTTAATCCAAAGCTTTCCTCGCTAAGGGGGATTGCCACATCAGGATTCCATACAAGGGTTTCAGGGAGGGATTCAGGCATATCCTTCAGGCATGAAACAGCGATTAGCATCATAACTGTCAGGGCTGCCATCACCCCAGCTGTTCTTAAAAATTGATTCTGTGGATGTCTCATATGATGCAGTGCAACATATAAAGTTAAAACAATCCTGAAAAGATAATGCTCAAATGTATAACGAGAATCATTTATCTATTATTTTTGCCGAACTGTTATTAAAGATACTCGATATGCTTTCAGTTCATAAGATAGGCGGGACATCCATGTCTAAATTTGAAGACGTTCTCCATAACATTGTTATCAGACAGGCGCCAAAGGGCGATTACTACAACAGGATTTTTGTGGTGTCGGCTTATAACAATGTTACCAACTGGCTACTGGAACATAAAAAATCGGGTGAACCGGGAGTTTACAATCTGTTTGTGAACAGGAGAGACTACCGGCAAGCCCTGGAAGAGTTGCTGAGGAAGCTCATCAATATCAATCGCCAACTGGCAGGGATCAAGCTCGGTCTGGAAGAAGCTAATGCTTTTATTACTGACAGGGTAGAACAATCAAAAAACTTCCTGGTCAGTCTTGATGAAGTGATGGCTTCAGGGTACGTAAACAAGCATAATATCCTTCTGGCTGCCAGGGAGATCCTTGCTTCCATAGGGGAGGCGCACTCGGCCTTCAATTCTGTCAATATTCTACAGAACAGTGGAATTGAAGCTACATTTGTAGACCTGTGCGGATTCCACGATACAGCATACCTGACCATCGATGAAAGAATCCATCGCGCATTCAGTAATCTCGATTGTACCCGTACTGTTCCCGTGGTTACCGGGTACACCAAAGGGACAGAGGGGATCATGCGGGAGTTTGACCGTGGGTATTCTGAAGTGACATTTTGTAAGATCGCGGTGGAAGTTAAAGCGGTGGAAGCCGTCATTCATAAAGAGTACCATCTCTCCAGCGCTGATCCTGCCATAGTGGGTGTTGAGAATTCAAGCCCTGTGGGAGCTACCAATTTTAATGTGGTCGACCAGCTGGCAGATATCGGTATGGAGGCAATCCATCCAAAGGCTTCAAAGCCCCTCGAGGTGGCCGGGATCAATATCCGTATTAAGAATACTTTTGAACCCGATCATCCGGGAACTTTGATATCGCGGGATTTCAGCGGAGAACAGTCAAGGGTTGAGATCATTTCAGGAACCGATCGGGTAACCGCTATCGAGGTGCACGATCCTTTCATGGTGGGACAGGTTGGATATGATATGAACCTGATGAAGGTGATGCAGCGATACAACATTTCTTATATTCTAAAGGCCACCAATGCCAACAGCATTACCATGGTTATATGGGAGAAGGACCTTGTAGAAGGACTGACTACTGAGCTTAAAGGCCTTTATCACAGAGTCACCATAAAAAACGCAGCACTGGTTTGCGCTCTGGGAACTAACATCGCTCAGCCCGGGGCCCTGGCCAAGGCTTCTTCAGCCCTTTTCGCCAGAAACATCAATGTTGAGGCAATTTCGCAATCATTGATGCAGGTGAATATGCAGTTTGTGATCCGCCGGGAGGATTATAGGGAGGCCATTATCGCTTTAAACCAGGCACTCTGTCAAGGTTAATTATTGACATCTGTCACATTCCCCACACCGCTGATACTGGAAGTAATTTCGGGATTTCCCTTGTAAAACACATTTCCCACACCTGATACGATTATATCCAGGCTGTTGTTCACCCTTACTTCACAATTCCCTGTACCTGAGATGCGAATGGTGCAATCGTCCACCTCCATATCGAATGCGTCAACATTGCCTGTTCCTGTAATATTGATATCCAGGCTGGCCTGTTTTGAACCACTGAGATCGAAATCGCCCACTCCTGTAACCGCGATGGATGAAACAGCTGGTATGACGATATCAGCAGAAATCTCTTTATTGGTATTCACCGAGTAATCGGGATCGAATCCGATGTGTAAAATCCCGCCCTTCACTTCATAAGTCATTACATCCAGTACTTCCTGCTGGGCGCTCAGTTCTACTTCCTGAGGTTCTCCGGTCTCTATATCCACATTGCATGTGCCGGTAACACTAACACCTGTAAATGCAGGGACCTGTATCTCCATGGAAACAACATCTCCTGTTCCAACGACAGTACGGAAGCAGTGCGAATCACAGGCTGTGATCAGGAAGCCTGCAATGATCATCATCGAAATATATCTAATTGTGTTCATCGTCTCTTTTTTCTTTAAAGAGATGATTCCGGATGAATAGTTGCATGGATCCGCTGATTTTCCATCAATTTCTTTCGTATCTTCAAGGTGATATAAATACCAGAGTTATGAAAATCCAAAAATTTTATACTGTTCTGATCGCCGTCTCAATTGTGGCGATTCTTACGGGTTGCACTGGTTCTGGAGGCAAAGCAGACCATCAAACCAGTACCGGGATGGAGAGTCCGGGTCCAACCGAAACCATTGCAACTTCCGGACCTGCCGCCGAGGAACAGATGAGGCAGGCTGCCCTGGATGGTGAGCTGGAGAAAGTAAAGGAGTTGCTTACTGCTGGTACCACTGTCAATGCAATAGACCAGGATGGCCATACCGCATTGATGTTGGCTGCATATAACGGGCATTCCGAAATTTTGCTGGCCCTGATAAACGGGGGAGCCAGTGTGGACCAAAGGGACCTGATGGGACGGACCGCCCTTCTGTATGCTTCCACAGGTCCATTTCCCGAAACAGTAAAAATCCTCCTGGATAAGGGGGCAGAACCAAATATTGTTGACTCGGATGAACACTTCTCACCCCTGATGCATGCAGCCGCTGAAGGGAATTTCGAGGTTGTAAAGATTCTACTGGAATTTGAAGCGGATCCGTCACTTACCGACGTGGATGGGGATGATGCTGAGTCATTCACACGGCAGGCCGGACATACTGCGGTTGCTGATTACCTTAAGGAAGGTCTTGATAACTGAATGTAAAATCCATCAAATGAGTTTTGTTAATTTGTAATGATTTTGAATTGATCACAACACTGGACTTAATTCAACCAATTTCCTATTTTCCCGTGCTGTTTCCTTAATCCTGAGCAGATGAAATTGCCCAAATCGTATTATAACTGGACCTCACTGATTGGTACAGCAATGGCTGCCATCAGTTTTTTTCTGATCCTTTTCTTCCTGGCCATTACCC
>Ga0255398_1060_pt1 | contig 15730 bp, 13 predicted proteins | sample ANMaggSeSYBR01K3_FD_182119 | JGI IMG/M metagenome (GOLD analysis project Ga0255398, IMG submission 182119) | Sediment cell enrichment communities from methane seep in Santa Monica Basin, California, United Staets - ANME aggregate JGI... | ecosystem: Environmental > Aquatic > Marine > Cold seeps >...
GTGCCTACTTCCACATTCTTAGGTAATTTTTTCCTGTCCCGAATGTCAGCCACCGTCCGCCCGCGCGTATAAGTGCCGTTGATCTCAATATCAATATGCATAGGTTTTGCCTGGAAAACCGTTGGATCGATCACTGCCGCGACCGCGCAGGCATCATACACAATCCCGCCGGTCCTGCCAGGGTATTTCAGATGAATATCTATAATGATATTAATGATTTCTGCGGCAGCATCCGCCCAGGATGTCCCGATCTCACGAATCCGTTTGACATCCTCTTTCCGGATCTCTGCCTTATCGGTCACTTCCAAGCCGATCATAGTGATCGGGATGCCTGCTGAATACACTATATGAGCTGCTTCAGGATCCGCTAAAATATTGAACTCAGCGGAAGGTGTCGTATTCCCTTCGATATACGCGCCGCCCATAGTAACGATCTTTGGAATACGTTCTGCCAGCTTCGGTTCGATCCGCAGCGCCAATGCCAAATTGGTCAACGGGCCAATCGGCATATAAATCGTATCCTTGCCTTCTCCGCTCATGTAGTAATCGATCAGAAAGTTGACCGCATGAGGTTCTTGGGGTTGAATAGATGACTCAGGAAAAGGCAGTCGGATGATCTGGTCCCCATCTCCAGCGATGATTGGACCAATTAAAGGAGCGTTCGCTCCCACATAAACTGGAACATGTTCTAGTTTGCCTGCGGAAAGCAATTTTAGTGTGTTTTCAAGCGTAACTTCAAGATGAACATTGCCGTGTACTGGCAGCACAGCAACAAACTCCAAAGCAGGATGATGCCCAGCCATAAGCATCGCTACCGCGTCATCACACCCCGTATCAACATCTAAGATCACTTTTTGCACCATACAATCTCCTCACTAAATTAAATAATCTGATAAAGGTCAGCGTGAATTATCACAGGTTATAAAAAACGTCGTTTTCTATACAGGATAATCTGCAATACGGGAGTTGGGAACTCGTTTACTCAACCGCCGCAGCCGGCTCTGCACCTCAGAGCGTATTTTCGCTTTATCGACGGTCAGCAGCTCTCGGTTCTTCATCAGAACTTTTCCATCACAAAGGACTGTATCCACATCTGAGCCGCGTGCGTTATACGCAAGCGCCGCCAGCACATTTGTGCGTGGTGTCATATGTAACCCATCCTGCCGCAGCAAGGCAATATCCGCTTTCATACCAACTTTCAGTTCGCCGATCTGATCATCCAAGTGAATTACCTTAGCGCTAGATCTAAAAGCAATGTTAAGGAGCTGCTCAACGGGCAAGAAAGTACAATCACCAGTTCGCAGTTTCGCCAACATCCCCAGAAGACCCATCTGTTCGATAATATCCATAGTGTTGTTGCTCACTGCGCCATCTGTAGCCAACCCAATCGGAATTCCTTTTTCCAGATATTTATCAACCGGGGCAATTGTCATCGCGTGCTTTAGATACGTTTTCGGCGCCTGTGGGACGCCTGTCCCCGCCGCAGCCATAAGGTCATAATCCCCATCCTGCGGATTCTTGCAATGCGCGAATATCGTGGGGACTTCCATCACGCCGGCATCTTTGCATACCTGCACTGGAGTCTTTCCGAATTCCTTCAAAGCAAGGTCAACCTGTCCCTGTGTTTCAGAGACGTGTATATGAATTCCAATTTGATTCTTCACGGCCTTTTTAGCAACCAATTTTAGGAACTCCGGGCTGCAGGTATAAGGTGAATGTGGTCCCAGCCAGGTAGTAATGCGTCCATCCGCTCCTCCCTGCCAGCGGTCAACAAACTCTAAGGTCTCATCTAACTTCTCTTCCCCTTCATGCCCAAACACAGCCCAGGCTAAATTCGCGCGCATGCCTGTTCTCTGTATAGCTTTGGCAACTTCATCCATATAAAAATAATGATCTGCCACACTGGTGATGCCGTTCTCGATCATTTCCGCCATTCCCAACAGCGCGCCCCAATACACATCCTCCTCTGTTAGATTAGATTCCATCGGCCAAATATAATCATTGAACCAGGACTCAAGCGATACGTCCTCTGCCAAATTACGCATCAGCACCATCGGCACATGCGCGTGAGTATTGATCAAACCCGGAATTGCTAATAAATCTTTAGCATCTAATATTTCGGTTTCCAGGTCCACTTCTATTGAACCAGTTTTACCAATTTCTTTGATCAGACTTTTCTCAATAGCAATATCCTGATTCAGGATAACTTCAGGTGTGTCACCATTGAAGATTAGAACATCACAATTCCGGATCAATCGATTAATCATGTCTAAATCCTTGATTATTTAGATATTGCAGGTTTCTCCGCAAGTTCTTCTGGTTGTTCTTCTTGAAATTTTTTCATCCTTGAAAGTATTGCCTGCCGCTGTTGGATAGCATAGGCTACCAGAGCAATAATCGTTGTTGCATACGGGATCATCGTCACCAGTTGGGCAGGAATATCCAGTGAACCAAGCTGGTTCGCGATCGCATCAGAAAAACCAAACAAGACAGCAGCCAATAATGTACCCAGCGGCTTTTTGGCCCCTAAGCTTACAGATGCAAGACCGATCCAACCCCTGCCAGCCGTCATATCACGTGCAAACATCTGCAAATATGCCATTGACAGATTCATTCCCCCCAACGATGATAACACGCCACTTATTATCAGTGCTGTCATTCGAACACGCTTCACATTGATGCCTAGAGAAGTTGCCGCGTCTGGATTCTCACCAACCGCACGTAAACGAACTCCATAGCTCGTCCTGTACAGGAAGACATACACAACAAATGTTAGAAAGAAAGCAAGGTACGTAAAAACAGGATGCCCACTCAGAACTTCACCCAAGAAAGGTATATCCTTGATAAAAGGGATATGCACATTCGGGACTGATAAGCTGGCCAAGTTGCCAGTATTCCCTTTATCACCGGTGATGATATACATCAAGAAAGTGGTTCCGCCAGAACACATCATGTTTACAGCTAAACTTCCGATAAACAAGTTGGTTCCCAAATAGAGGTGGAAAATACCAAGTATCGCTGAAATAACAATGGCAACAGCTATCCCACTCAGAACCGCCAACCACACACTACCAGTGAAGGCAGAAACCATCACACCGGTAAAAGCTCCCACCAGCATCAACCCTTCCAACGCCTTGTTGCTGGCTCCAGCTTTTATGGATACTAAACTTCCCAATGCAGGAAAAATGATCGGTGTGCTAATGCGAATTACGCTCGCTAAAAAGAGCGAGGTAAAAATACTTTGGAGAACAGTTTCAAACGTCATTGGTTCCTCCTTTTATTTTCCCATTATTGTTATTATTTTCTTCAGTCCTATCAGCGATCCGCTGCTGAATAGTCGGCATCAGTCGTTCCGCAGTGACTAAAAGGAGGATCACAGCTTGAATGACCATTACTAATTCTCGAGATACATCCGTTGTTCTTTCCATCACTTCCGCGCCCGCTCTCATATAACCATAGAGAAGCGAAGAAATCGGGACAAGAAGTGGGTTTAATTGCGCCAGGGTTGCAATATTTACGCCCTCAAAACCCATACCGGATGACATACCAACGATCAACCTGTTGTGGATTGCAAGAGTCAAGTGCGTTCCAGCAATGCCAGCGAAAATGCCGCTGACGGTCATTGCGAGCAACACTGTACGGTTGATGCTTATCCCGCCATAGCGTGCAAATTTCTTATTTGAACCAACTGTTCGTAGTTCATATCCGAATGGTGTTTTGTAAAGCAATAAGTACGCGGCAATTACCGCCGCGATTGCAATATAAACGATGATTGATACACTCGTTTGTTTCATCCATAATTCCCTGATTGAAGACAAAAAAGGAAGGTCGGGAATAAAAGTGGGCAGCTGTAATTCGACAGGAACTCTTGCAGATGTCATAGTTCTGGAACCTTCAGGCATGATGTAATACTTTAAAAAATATTCAAATGCTTTTATTGCAATGGTGTTAAGCATCAGCGATGTAATCAATTCACTTGCATTCAAGTAAGCTTTCAAATACGCTGGGATAACCGCCCATAGGAATCCAACTATCGCAGCCACTACAAACGCCAGGGTAATTCGTAAAGCGGGGGGGAAGCGGTACAAACAGTACAACCACACCAGATATAAGCGATCCAAGTATCATTTGTCCTTCCGCACCAACATACCATTGGCCAGCAGTGAAAACAATGCACATTGCCAATCCCACTAACACTAAAGTGAGGCTGTCTTCCAGCCAATCGCCAATGCGGTTGAGTCGGGTAAGTGGGCCTAGTAAGAATGATTTATAGGCCTCAATGGGGGTCTCAGAGACAAACAAGGTGATGATGAATCCAAAAGTAAGGCCAATGGCCAAGGCAATTAGAACTCTTAGAAATTCACGAAAACCCTTTGATTTGAAAAAGTTTTTCATAGGTATTTCTCCATCTCTTCATAGGTTTGTTGTTTGACCCCGAGCATGTATAAACCAAGCTCTTTTTCGGACACTTTTGATGCATCCGGAAATACTCCTGTGATTTCCCCTTCATACAGCGCTACGACCCGATCCGATACGCTCATTACTTCACTCAGGTCTGCGGATACGAGCAGGATAGCTGTGCCCCTGCTTCTGATCTCAACCAACTGTTCTCGGATAAATTCCGTCGAACCCACGTCAATACCGCGTGTCGGCTGGGAAGCAATTAATACTTCTGGTTCAGACGAGAACTCACGGGCAACGACAACTTTCTGCATATTTCCGCCTGAAAGCGAACTCACAGGTAATTTTCCATTTGGTGTAAGAATACTAAATTTCTTAATTAGATCCTTACACTTAGCTTTGACAACCTTACTATCTATGAAAAGACCTTTCTTAATTGGTTTCCGGAAATAACGATCAACGATCAAATTTTCCTCTATTGTTGATCTAACCGCCACACCATTTGTTAGTCGGTCTTCAGGAATATGCGCGATCTTTCGCAAACGGATTTCGCGGGGTGTGCTTTCCAGGATATTACAATCCCCCACAAGAACTGTCCCGCCAGCAGCGGGCTTTAAACCAGTGAGAATTTCCACCAGCTCTGTTTGCCCATTACCTTCAACACCAGCTATACCTAATATCTCCCCAGAGTATAGGTTGAAATTCACATTTGAAAGCAGCTTGCGCCCAATTTCAGAAACGAATGAAAGATTTTTCACGCTCATGCGCTTTCCACCGCGCTTGATTTTCGGCTTTTTTATATCAAGGAACACCTCACGACCTACCATCATATTGGCCATTTGCTCACGTGTAACATCTTTTGTATCCAATGTGCCAATTACTTTGCTGTGCCTCATCACCGTTACACGGTCAGATATTTCTTTGACCTCACGTAATTTATGAGTAATGAAAATGACTGTTTTTCCTTGATTAACCAGAATCCGAATAGCCCTGAATAAATCATCGGTTTCCTGGGGTGTAAGAACTGCTGTTGGTTCGTCAAGAATCAAGATCTCTGCTTTGCGATACAATGTTTTTAGGATCTCAACCCGTTGGCGCATTCCAACATTGATGCTGTCAACAATAGCATCGGGCTGCACAAAAAGCCCAAATTGTTCAGATAAATCCTTAGTTATCTTTAATACTTGTTCCCTATCTATAAGTCCGTTTTTTCTTGGTTCGTCACCTAATACCACGTTTTCTGCAACAGTGAAAGAAGGTACCAACATGAAATTTTGATGAACCATCCCAATCGTTGCCGCAATCGCGTCTATGGATGAATTAAAATGTTTTTGTTCCCCATTTACCCAGACCTCGCCATCAGTGGGTTTTTCCATACCATAAAGGATCTTCATTAAAGTGGATTTTCCCGCGCCGTTTTCCCCGACAAGCGCATGGATCTCTCCCTTTTTAACTGAGAAATTTACCCCGTTGTTCGCAATCACGCCATTATCGTAAACCTTGTCAATATTTACTAGATCAATTAATGGCCTCATATAATATCTCCAATTTTATGTAAATCACAAAGGGTAGGGAAAAATCCCTACCCTTTATTAATTAATTTTCTAGAAAACTGTTGCGATGACGATCTCGCCAGCGATTACTTTTGCTTCCATTTCAGCAATTTTATCTTTGACTTCTTGTGGCGTGTATTCGTCATAGAATTTGTTGTAAGCTAACCCAACGCCATCCGGAATACCCAGAGCTTCGTTGGTGCCCCACGGGAGTGTACCTTCATAGAATAACTTGAAAGCACGATACAGGGACTTGTCCACATTCTTTAACATGGATGTGACAATAACAGCCGCCTGCTCGGGATCAGTTTCTTCGATGATGATCGCTTGGTCAGAATCAACCCCAATCGCCCATTTGCCAGCTTCCTCAGCAGCCTGGAAAATACCAACGCCGGTGCCGCCAGCAACCTGGAACACATAATCTGCACCCTGCTGGTACATAGTGAGAGCTAATTCTTTACCCTTGGCAGGATCGTTCCATGACTCCGCGAACTGGATCAGTACATTCTCTTCCTCAAGTCCAGCATCAACAGCGCCCTGCTTGTAGCCAACCATGAAGTCCTGAATAACCGGGATATCCTTACCGCCAACTGCGCCAATCATGCCTGTCTCAGACATCAATCCAGCATAAAGTCCAGCTAAGTATGAGCCTTCGTTCTGCATATATTGAACTGCATACACATTGCCACAATCACTGCAAGCTTCTTCGAAATCAACAGGGTTGTCGAACATGATGAAGTACTTCTCCGGATACAATGGTGCGTTTTCGACCATAATATCCATCAAGTCACCGGAACCTACAACGATGACATCAATTTCTGGATCCAGAAGAGCATCCATAAAGGCGGGTTCCCATTTTGCGGGATCAGTGCCAGCTTCGTTTACGATATGCGTAAAACCAAATTCTGCTGATGCTTGTACCAAACCGCGGTGTGCGGAGTCAGTGAAGGACTTGTCGCCGAGTGTACCGTTTATAAGTTGTATAACGGTCAGCACTTCTTCTTCTGCAACTTCTTCAGCAGCAGGTTCTGCGGCTCCGCCGCAAGCAGCCAATAGAATTGAGCCAATTACTAACAGGCTTAGAATTGTAATTCTTCTAGTTTTCATTTTTTCTCCTCAAATTTATTTTGATATTGTTTTATTGTTCTAATATTTTTACTGTATCTTTCTATATCCACCTCCTTACTTAGTTATCTTTTTATTATCAAGGAATAATTGCATATTTATTTTGGATTTTCCTTCATAAAAGAAATCAATTCCTCAAGGGAAGGCATCGAGGGCTGCGCACCCGGTTTTGTAGTTGAAAGCGCACCGCACGCGTTTGCCCATTGGAGAGTTTCTTCAATCGTTTTACCTTCAGAAAAAGCAGCCGCAAACCCGCCATTGAACGCATCACCTGCCGCTACTGTATCCACAGCATTTACTTTATAGGCAGAAAATAGAATTTCTGTTGATCCATCATAATAATAGGACCCTTTGCTGCTCATTTTTACAATAACAGCTTGCACCCCTCTTTTTAATAATATTTCCGCTGCTTTCTTTGCATCCTTATAATCATTAACTTTTATCCCGGTTAGGATTTGCGCTTCTGTCTCATTAGGTGTGATGAAATCACATAACTGTAGTAATTCATCAGGTAATTCGCGCGCGGGGGCTGGATCCAGGAGTACTTTAACCCCTTTTTCTTTAGCTAACTTTGCTGCAGTCACCACGGTATCTAACGGGATCTCTAATTGCAGCATCAAGATATTTTCCTTTTTAAGAAAAGGTATCAAGTCTTTTATTTCGGGATCACCCACCGCGCCATTTGAGCCGGGTATGATGATAATTGTATTTTCAGCATTATTATCAACCGTGATCAATGCGGTTCCAGTTGGGAGTGTATCATCTGTTTTTATCCCATCTACACCCACATTGTTCTCTCGCAAATTATCTAACAAGTTTTTCCCAAAGAAATCATCCCCAATGCGTCCGAACATCAGGGCATCCACGCCCAATCTGCCAACCGACACTGCCTGATTGGCACCCTTCCCGCCAGGAGCAGTATAAAAATCAAGGCCAATGAGAGTTTCACCTGGATTTGCAAAACGCGGTGTTCTTACTACAAGATCCATATTGATACTACCGAGTGAGATTACAGACATAATTTTCCTACCTTTATCCCTTTTTTATCATTTGGGTTGATTGCCGTTCTTCTAATCTAACATTTAGTGTAATTGTTCGGCATGCTTTGTTTGGATTCTTTATTATCTCTATCATGCAATTTAAAGCTTGCTCGCCTATTTCCCGCATAGGCTGCTTGACAGTTGTGAGAGGTGGCACAATATACCTTGCTAAGGTAATGTCGTCAAAGCCAACGACAGAAAGATCTTGCGGGACTCGGATCTTATGTGCAGCAGCAGATTGAACAACCCCTATAGCCATAAGGTCATTACAAGCAAAGATAGCGGTTGGTTTTTCTCTTTTTTCGAGCAAGAGGTCAGCAGATTGAACACCACTTATCACATCAAAATTTCCAGCGATAATTAAATCCTCATCCACCTCGATCCCATGTTTATTTAATACATCTCTATAACCCCTCGCACGATCATAACTTGGATTCTCAGTAAATGGTCCTGTAATACAAGCGATCTTCTTGTGTCCAAGAGAAACAAGGTGTTCAGTCGCTATTTTTCCCCCGCGATAGTTGTCAACTCTTATCACATCCACATCACAACCCGGAAATTCATTATCCACAAGGACAACTGGAATATTTCTGTCTTCTAAAATCTTCAGATATGAGGTAGAGATTTGCGGGGAGATCAAGATAATTCCATCCACCTGCCATTCAGAAAGTTGATTAATATAAAAAATCTCCTTCTCCTGGTTCCCGTTTGTACTGCAAAGAAACAGACTGTACTTCTCTATAAAACTGAGATATTCGATACTCCATGCAATTTCAGAAAAGAAAGGATTAACGATGTCGGAAATAATTAGGCCAATAGAATTAGTTTTCTTCTTGCGTAAACTGCGCGCGATTAGGTTTGGTTGATAACTCAAATCTTCCATGGAGGTCAACACCCTTGCTTTTAACTCATCACTAACAAATCGAGTACTGTTAATCACATGGCTCACTGTTGAAACAGAAACCCCTGCTTGTTTGGCGACCTCTTTTATAGTAACGATTTTTCATTCCTCCGTGAGAAATACGTTTGCGCAAACGTCTCGATAGAATATTATCAAATAATTCTGCCATTTTCAACTATTTTTAAGGTTATTTGGTTAATTTAAGAAATAAATCATACGTTTTATGTGAAACGTATTCCCGATTAGCAATGTGCAAATCTGTTTTCTGGATATATTGGCATTCTTTAGATCTTTTTTAATGCCTCGGAAAAATCAGCAATAATATCATCCATGTCCTCAATTCCAGCTGAAACCCGGATCATCCCATCACGAATATCCATTTGCTTCTTCTGTTCTGGCGGCACATCAAGAAATGCCATAGTAGAGGGAACTTGTGTCGTCGTCCGTACACCGCCCAAGCTAGCTCCAAACGTTGCCAATTCTAACGAATCCAACACTCTCACAGCAGTTGGCTCATCCACGATCTCAAAAGTAAGCATAGCGCCGAATTTTGGAAGCAATTTTTTCGCGATCATGTGTTGGGGATGGGAAACCAAGCCAGGATACCAAACCTTCCTCACTTTTTCATGTTGCTCTAGATACGCCGCCAATTTGGCAGCATTCTGGCACTGACGCTCGACACGCAAGTGAAGTGTTTGAATTCCCCTTAACAGCAGCCATGCGTTGAAAGGAGAAAGAGCTCCACCTAATTTGGTTAGAGTAGACCATCGAACTTGCTCTAGAAGATCTTCAGGAAGCAAATCCGATTTCATGATGATCGCACCGCCAAGCGCATCATTATGGCCGCAAATGAATTTAGTGGCACTCTCAAGAACAAGATCCACTCCCCATTCTAACGGCCTGAAAACATAAGGGCTGGCAAAGGTATTGTCACATATCACAATGATGCCCTTTTCATGCGCCAACTTTACAATTGCCTCAATGTCGGATATCTTCATTGTTGGGTTCGCAATTGTTTCAAAATAAATCACTTTTGTATTGGTCTGGATCGCATTTTCCACATGTTCAACATTTGCTGTATCAACAAAAGTGGTCTCAACTCCAAAATCCGTAAACCGGTGATCAAGAAATTCATGGGTTGTGCTATAGGTAGTCCAATCCGCAACAATATGATCTCCACTTTTTAAAATACCAAAAAGTATAGTGGAAATTGCCGCCATGCCAGATGCAGTTGCTAAACAAGCATCTCCACTTTCTATCCAGGCCATCTGTTCTTCAAATTTATATTCGCTGGGGTTTCCACAACGGGAGTAAATATTAACTGTTTTTCGCTCCCCATCCAAAACCCTCTGATAGATTTCTGCAGTATATTGGAAATTACTCGACATGTAGATAGGGTCATTGATAGACATTGAGCAAGGTTCTGGTGGGTAATAAACCATTTTGCTTTCTAATGATAATTTCTCGCGTTTTTCTTTCTTCATTTATCTCACCTCAGTTATATTTATTTTCTCTTCTTATCTTTCCAATAAAAAGAAATATTTACCTAAGCAAATTGGTATCATCGAATATTACCATTGAAAATTCTTAGTCTTATTCGGATATAATGTTTATTCAAAAAACACAACTGGAGAATTAATATGGAAAAACACGCCTGGTACAAAGTATTTCCCGGAGCAATTACTGTGACAGATAAAGACGGTACTGTTATAGATATGAATGAGGGATCCGAAAAATTATTTGAAAAAGATGGCGGGTACGCCGTTCTTGGTCGAAATGCAATCACCTGTCATCCTCCCAGAACTCAGGAAAAGGTGCGCCAGATCTACGAAACGCAATCATTTAATATCTATTCCATTAAAAAAGATGGCAAGAAGCACCTCGTTTATCAAGCACCATATTTTGTTGATGGAGAGTTTAGCGGGCTTGTTGAATTATTCTTAGAACTACCAGAAGATATTCCTCACTTTGATCGGGATAATCCAGAACAAAAATAATTAGAACAAAAAAACTCTTGGCGCAACCTGCCAAGAGTTTTTTTAATATTAATAATCACCTAATCTTCAATATTATCTTCATCGAAATAATCATCGTCGCTCATCTCGTCCACAATATCTAGCAGATCGTCATAGCTAGGAAGTTGGCGAATCCACAACAAGAGAACCTGTCCCTCATCAGTTTCCATAGCTCGAACAGCAGTTATAGGCGCTTTTTCTTCAATACCCATTTGGTTTTTAAAATGCAAATATATCGAGGAATTGCTTTTCCACGCAGTATGACAGCGTTCAACCAATGCTGGCCCATTTAATGTTCGCACCTGAGTGAAGATCGTATCATAAAGAAAAGGGCTCTCATTTAAACCTAATGCCCATCCATCAGAAATATCTTCAAAAATAGGTGTTGGGCCTTCAATTATCGTTATCTTGTTTTCCATTATTAAATTTTTTTCTAAGTCAGAAATCTTACCACAACACACCAGATTTTGCGGTTAGAAAACCAAGTATTCTTTAGCGATTGTTCAATCTCAGTAAAACTCAAAAAACTTCCTTGTCATGTAGGTCAGCCTTTTTAAGTTAGCCAAGCATATCCCAATCCGGTTTAGCGATTCACTCTTCTACGGCTTACCTCTCTCAACAATCCTGGTTTTCAAAGTTACACTCACCAGTTGAATTCAGCGGAGCAGGTTGCTGTTCTTTTTGAATTAAGTTCACTTTTCCGATAAAATCATTCTCATGAATGAATCAGACTTGAAACAAGCTTTTGACAATCTCAAGATTCCAGAGTTTCGTTATTTCAAAGAAACAGATTCCACAAACACTCAGGCGCTTAACTGGATATCCCAGAACGCCCCTGAATACTCCCTGGTTATCGCAGGAGCCCAAACTGCAGGCCGCGGAAGAAGCGGACGCAAATGGGTGACAACTCCCGGGTCGTCAATAGCGGTCAGCATTATCCTTCATCCTTCAATCCAGGAACAGGAAAAGCTCGGGTTATTTTCCCTGTTGGGTGGCTTTTCTGTGCTTAAGGTTCTCGAAAATAATTATCATATCAAGGCCCAGGTAAAATGGCCAAACGATATTTTGATTGATAACAAAAAAACTGCTGGTGTCTTGGCGGAATCATTATGGCAGGGAGGAAATTTACAAGGATTAGTACTGGGGATCGGCATAAACCTAATGACACCATCCATCCCATCTTCAGATCTGTTAATGTTTCCCGCTACCTGTATCGAGGCACACACAAAAGACAACATCAACCCGGTAAAAATGCTTGCTGCCTTAATCGAAGCGCTCATCAGGATCCGCAAATCTATTCTCTCACCTACTTTTATCCCGCTATACGAAAGCAACATGGCATATAAAAATCAATTGATCACTCTGGATGCTGGAGGTGGAGAAGTCTATTCGGGACTCCTTCGCGGAGTTGATGAACAGGGGAAAATAATCATTCAGACTGCAGAGAGCACCGAACAGGTTTTCCCAATCGGTGATGTAAAATTGCGCCCGCAATAAATCAAAGAAGCGCACTTATTTTAATGCGCTTCTCATCCAATAATTAAGGGCTTTACTATTTTCTTGCGTCTGAAATCCTACCGACTGAAGCTACCAGATCGCCTTGGTCCAATCTCATCAATCTCGCGCCTTTGGTAGTGCGCCCTGATAATGAAATCCTATCGACATCCAAGCGCAGCATGATGCCATTATTTGAGATCAGCGTGATCTGGTCTCCCTTACTAACTACGCGCGCAGAAGCAATTCTGCCAATCTTATTCATCATCTTCAGATCTATCGTAGCCACACCTTTTCCCGCACGCCCTTGCGTACGATAATTCTTGAGATGTGTCCGTTTACCATACCCTTTTTCAGTAACGACCAGTAAATGAGCTTTCTCTATAACCACTTCCAAAGAAGTTAGCTTATCACCAGCGTTTAATTTAATACCAACCACCCCGCCAGCTGCCCGCCCCATTGGGCGAATATCTGTTTCTTTAATACGGAGCGCATTGCCGCCAGCCGTAACCATGATCAAATCATTCTCGCCATCTGTCAGCTGTGCCCAGCCAAGCCGGTCTCCTTCAAGGATATTAATTGCGATTAAGCCAGAGGTTCGCACACTCCTGAACTCTGAAAGAGGCATACGTTTAATTCGCCCTTTTTCTGTTGCCAAGGTAATGAACTCTGCGGCATCGAAATTTGGCACTGAAATAGCTGTTGTAATTCTCTCATTGGGTTCTAAAGCCAAAATATTGACAATTGGTATCCCTTTATCCGTTCGACGTGATTCATTTAATTCAAAAACTCGTTCAGAATACACTTTTCCGCGATCAGAAAAGAACAACAGGGTATGCAGCGCGCGACATGGGATCAGGATATCTACTTGATCTTCATCTTTCACATTCTGTCCAATAACACCCTTTCCGCCCCTCTTCTGTGTGCGATATACACGCGGGGAAACTCGTTTAATATAATTACTGCGAGTGATCGTCACCAGTGCAGCCACATCAGATACCAGATCCTCATCGGTTAGATCTTCGGCATTCCCTTCCACAATAAGCGTCCGGCGGCTGTCACCATATTTTCTAGTGATTTCCTTTAGATCTTCACTGATTATTTCCAGAATCTTTTTCGGATGTGCAAGGAGATCTTCCAGATGAGCAATTAACTCCATCAATTGTTTATGTTCATCTTGAATCTTTTCGCGTTCCAATTGGGAGAGCCGGCGCAACTGCATATCCAAAATTGCCTGCGCCTGGATATCTGACAAATTGAAGCGCTCCATCAGTTTTTTCTTAGCCACTTTTGAATCAGCTGATTTACGAATTGTTTTAATAACTTCATCCAGATTAGCCAGCGCAACCAGCAGTCCTTCCAGAATATGGGCGCGGCTTTTTGCTTTCTTTAATTCAAATTGTGTACGGCGCGTAATGACATCTACACGGTGATTGATAAAGATCTGGAGCGACCGCTTGATAGGAAGCAGACGCGGCTCCCCTTCCACAAGCGCGAGCATATTAATACCAAATGTTGATTGAAGCTGTGTGAACTTAAATAACCGATTCAACACACGCTTCGGCTGCGAGTTCCGCTTCAACTCAATTATGATGCGCATTCCATTTCGGTCAGATTCGTCTCTCAGGTCTGATATCTCGGATAATTTTCCCGAGCGTACCAAACCGGCAATCCGTTCAAGCAAATTAGTTTTGTTTACCTGATATGGAATTTCAGTTATCCGAATTTGAAAACGATTTCCACGAATCTCCTCAATTTGAGCACGGCCTTGAACCGTGATTTTTCCCTTACCAGTTGAGTACGCCTGGCGTATGCCTTCAGATCCGACAATGATCCCTCCTGTAGCAAAATCTGGGCCAGGTATAAATTTCGTCAGATCCTCAACAGTTACATCATCCATTGAATCCTGATTTTCAATCATATATACAAGCGCCCTACACACCTCTTTAATATTGTGAGAAGGGATATTGGTGGCCATTCCAACAGCAATACCGGAAGAGCCATTCAATAACATATTTGGAAGACGCGCGGGTAAAACAGTAGGCTCCTGGAGAGATCCATCAAAATTGTTAATAAAATCAACGGTATCTTTATCAATGTCCTGCACCATCTCTTCGGCCATGATATCCATGCGTGCTTCTGTATAGCGCATTGCCGCTGGTGAATCTCCATCCACCGATCCAAAGTTACCCTGCCCATCAATCAGCATATACCGCAAGGAAAAATCCTGTGCCATACGGGCCATTGATTCATAAACAGCCTGATCGCCGTGGGGATGGTATTTACCTAACACTTCACCAACAATCCTGGCGGATTTTTTATAAGCAGTATTCGAACGCATACCCATATCCATCATCGCGTATAAGATGCGGCGGTGAACAGGTTTGAAACCATCGCGCGCGTCTGGCAGTGCTCGTGAGACGATCACGCTCATCGCATAATCAATATAGGAGGTTCTCATCTCTTGATCAAGTTCTATTTGTTTAACGACACCAACTTCCATGTTTATTAAATCCCTTTATCTATTAATTTCTTTATGATTATATCGCACCCAACTTTCGGCCGGTTTGGGGATGAAAAAGACTCTCTTATTATAAACGATGATTAAATAGCTTAAGTTATAATCTCTTCTCATGAGACAAAAACTGTCCATCATTTTTATGCTTTTATTGAGCGCAATCTTTTTCGCCTGCCAGTCTCCTGATCAGGCGAATTCAGAACAAGCAAACCCTGATTCTCAAAAATCGTATATCGAAAATAAGGGATCAGATACACTCGTGAACCTTGCGTTGGCATGGGCTGAAGAATATCAACAGCTTAACCCAAATGTGCAAATTTCTGTTACCGGCGGGGGCTCCGGCACAGGTTTCGCGGCATTAATCAACGGAACAATTTCAATCGCAAACGCATCACGGCAGATCAAACCCGAAGAAATTGAAACCGCAAATGAAAACGGATTTGAGCCGATCGAGTTTATTGTCGCGGATGACGCGATTGCAGTGATTGTCAACCCGGAAAATCCTGTTGACAATCTATCCCTTGAACAAGTTTCAATGATATATAAAGGAGAGGTCACCAATTGGAGCGAAGTGGGGGGCGAAGACCGCCCGATCGTCAAGTTGTCCCGTGAAACAAATTCTGGAACACACGTCTATTTTCTCGAAACGGTTATTCGGCTGGGTGATAAAGAGGACAGCAGCA
>Ga0255398_1061_pt1 | contig 15720 bp, 8 predicted proteins | sample ANMaggSeSYBR01K3_FD_182119 | JGI IMG/M metagenome (GOLD analysis project Ga0255398, IMG submission 182119) | Sediment cell enrichment communities from methane seep in Santa Monica Basin, California, United Staets - ANME aggregate JGI... | ecosystem: Environmental > Aquatic > Marine > Cold seeps >...
CACAAAATCATTTCCGAGTTTTAAGTATTGATTCAGATCAACGTCTATTCGCCAACACCAAATTTGATCTAGAGTTTCCAGCGGATGACCATGCGTGAGTAAACTCGACAGTTTGTATTCCACTTCGGCAAGGATTTGTTCCCCAGATTCATTAACTAATATTAGGTCGGTGGAAGAAAGGCTGGAATACTCCAAAATTCTCAGTCCTTCAATCTTATGTCTTGCTAATAAAGTGGCCATTATCATCAGAGTCTGGCTTTCATTATGAGGGGTTTTCATATTACCAACTTGAGGAATTAATATATCTGAAATTTGATCAAGCTTCTTTATGCGCTTATTTATTTCTTGTTTTCTCTTGAAAATACTCTCATTGATTTCATCTTCAAACTTCATCTCAAAGTAAGTGCTTTTAGCAACACTTGTTATTTGTTCTCTTATAATTTTTTTTGCTTCGTCTAAAATCCATTGGATCTCAGGAGAGTCTGCATTCGTAATGTTATTTCGGTCAGAAGACAATTCAAAATTTTGACTGTTTAATAATAAGTGATAGTGACTATAATTGTTATCATCCAAAAGTAGCTCTTTCATATTTAGGAACGGGATAAAGTCTTTACAAAAGATCAGTCCATAACGACTCCTATGCCTTTGGCCTTGTTCAAATTTGATTATTTCATTGCGTTTTTCTACTCCCGAAATTGTTCCGAAAATCTGAAATGAAACGTATCTTCCATTAAATAATTCCGAGCGATGAAAAGGACCAAAACTTTTTGAGTACCTATCTGTACGGTCAAATAAGTTTGATTCACTTGGTAATGGATTTTCATCGGGTTCAGAAAAACGGTGCTCACCAACAAACTCTTCAGTTTGTCCTGAAATCGTATCAATGATTCTTATCATGGGTGTTGTATTTATGTTTTTGATTAAGTGCCGAAGTTCTTTCTCGAACGAAAACTTCGTTTTAAAACTTCCCGCTGCTGTAAACCAAAGTATATAATCTTTCATCGCGTCGAAATTAAAATGTCGGTTATATAGATTATTAGTCTCGTAGTTATGAATTCTAATTTCTGTACCATCCATCCCTTCTTGCGACTTTAAATGTCTAACGGTGTAATTCAGCTCTTCTCCGAGTTGAATTTTTTTCCATGGTTCATCAAGAATTGCATGATATCTACCTTTCACATTTTGAGTGAAAACTTCCACACGCTTGCTCTTGAAAAACGTGATGGATCCCAAGCCTTTTTCTCCAATTTTTTGCATTCCCTTTTCCTTAGAACTGCCTAGTGAAAAAAACTGTTCTAGCTCTGGAATCGACATACCCTCCCCATCGTCTTTGATTTTCAAGACGTAAGCACCATCTTCGTTGCCAATTTCAATTTGGATGTTTTGACTACCAGCATCAATGCTGTTGCTTATCGCTTCCCTGATGATTTCTAACGGCTTAAGTGTATTATTGGCAATTTCTTTAAAAATGGATATTTTGTTGACATTACATGATTTTTCAATTAATTCTTCCGACATGGGAACAACCTCCTGATTACATTTATTTGTGTAATGTTGTCTTATTGTTGAATCTTACATCATTAAATTTACAGTGTCAAGTGTTTTTTACACATATTCATTTAAGTTAAATACAAATATTGATTTTTCAAGGACAATCATTCATAATAATAATAGGTGATTACGAGGGGAGCTCTTTATGTCTATTAGAAACTCAAACGATTTGAATAATGCAGAGCAAATAAAAATTATTTGTAAAAGGCAAAAAATCACTTTGACCAGTGTTGCAAACGCAATGGGGCTTTCAATTCAAAATTTTTCAAATAAGCTAACAAAAAATAACTTTGACGAAGATGAACTTCGTTTCATAGCTGAACTGATTAACTGTGAATATCATTCTTTTTTTCAAATGAAAAGTGATTGATATTCTTAAACGCTAAATCGCAACACAAGTTAAATATGCATTATACAAGGTGTACAATTTGTACATTATGTAAAAACAAAAAAAGTCCGCAAGGTTTTTCATGAAACCTTGCGGACTTTTTCACTTAATTTTCTCCTCAAATTCAATCTTCAACTTATTGTGTTTTCTTATCAACTCAATCAACTCGTTCAGATATTGATCCGCTGTCATATTTTTTAAGACAGCAACGAGTTTGATGTATTGTAGATTTTCGTCTGAAAACAGAATTGGATTGATTAACTCTTCGTTAACCATGCTATCTGACTGTTTCTTCACAGAACTTCTATCATGAAGTTCAATATTGAACTTTTGAGCGTCTCTTAAGACTTGCTCTTCTTTTAGTGCATCATGGCACTCCACACATCTTGAATACATTTCACTCTTGCCCCGATGCTCACGAATCAGGTTTTCATCGTGTACGTCCACGAATTCACCGCCGATGATCTCATCTGTGTCAAAGTACTCCTTACAGTTCGTGCACCTCTTTTGAAGCATCTGTCTGTCTGGATCAAATCGATAGTTCCTCATGCCAAAGTTTACTCTTGATGGCAGTTTTACGGTGTTTCCATTTTTGTCGGAAACCGATAACGTTCCCTTTTGGATCTTTACATAGTTTTTCATGTGTACTTCCCTTCTGTCCCTTGGACAATTCGTTATTTTTTTACAAAATCGAACCCATTTCGAAGTTGCAATACGTTATAACCAATCTTTTGAGAGAAATCAAATTATCATATGCTTTTTTTAAAATATTAACTGAAAAATATTTGAATGCTTCCAAAACTTCAAAAACCCCACACGGTGCACACGGTGTAAAAACGAAACGTTTTTGCAAAGTGTGCACCGTGTGGGTTATTCAGTGGTAGTCTCATCCAAATATGTAGCCGAAATATCGACTCTATTGTGTCCAAGCCGTCTGCTGACAATCATCCTTGCTTCATATTCAGATACTCCCCGACTTTTAAGTTCGGCATACAACTTTTGTGCGTATCGATGCCTCAGAGAATGGTATGTGTATTCATTTCCAAATTCATCTCGTGTATTTCTTATGTAGTCTTCAAAGGTTTTGATTTTCTCGTGTGTTTTTTCATTTTTCATTACAAAAACCCGGTCATTATCGCTTGCGTTGTCCTTTAAAACCTCTATCAGAAGTGCCTTTGCTTCTGCTCCAACCGGGTTCGTTCTTACAAATCCACCCTTACCCTTTATTTCAATCAGCCCTAACTTTAATGTTTTTTTGATCTGCGACACCCTGATGCGATAGAACTCGTGAATCCTCACCCCTAAGATCATTCCAAGTTTCACACCATATTCGTACTCTTTTAAGTCATCACTTCTCGTCTTTGCAAGGAGTACAGCATAATCTTGATCATTGATGGCTCGATTCCGTCCAATTCGCTCTTCTTTCGCTCTGCAATTAACCCCTAACGCCTTATTTGACTTAATCTTAAATCGTTCTCCAACTGCTTTTTTGTAAAAATAGCGAATCGCGGACATAGAAGTAGTCACATATGACGTGCTTAGCCCAACTTCTTGCAAATACTTAGCATAATGGGTAAGGTGCTCATTTGAGATTTTTTTAATATTTTGTTTGCGATATTCTACTGCCAAAAATTTTGCAAACATATCCATTCTCTCTTTGTAGGTTTCTCTAGTCTTAAATGAACATTCATGACTATTTTTAAAGACTGCATTTACTTGTCCTTTAAGATTTTCATAAATATTCATTGTCTTTTCATCCATGTCTTCAATTTTGAATGTTTTCATGTTTTTCCTCCCATGGTTAATAAACCCGATCCGTTTATGATAGGTCAATGGTTTATTTCCGGTTAATTACTTTTTTAAAATCAAATTCATTTGATACACTCCATACATTTCAATGCCTTCAGCCCGTGCTATCAATTCCCAGTGTCCGTCTCTGTTCTATGAACAGAGACGGACACAATTGCTTCTTATGTTGAGTAAATTTCTCATTAAGCCGCTCCGCGGCTGCTAACGCGATGCGTTAGCTACGAGAGTGCTCGAAGTACTGACTCAGTCAGTGTAGCCAAGCTACATTCGAGTATTAACTGGGTGCATGGGCCCAGAAACCCCATTGAGCGAATTCTATTATTCACTCATGCCATCTATATAAAATGCCTTCGTTCATGATCAATGCCTTTAGTTCAAACCTTATCGACAAATCAATTCCTAAGTACATACCTATCTTTTACTGATTCATTCTCATCATTGTCAAGTTTTTTTACCAAAAAAGCCCTTTTTAGCCTGAACTACTTTTAAAGTATGTTATGTAATATATAGAAGGACACAGTTATCCTTCTCAAAGTTGGAGTAGCTACCAATCGGAAATGGGCCCATTTCCTTCAGCACATTGGAGGAAAAGTATGAACGTGAAAATCGCAGATCAAAGTTTTGAATCTATAAGCAATCCTGACGGTACACTTACTTTCAAGAGATATGATGAAGAAAGTAAATTCTGGGTGAAAATCACAGCAACTCAAAGCAAAAGTTCCAACGAGAACGAAAAAAAAGCACTCAATATTCTGAAAAAGAATTATATCGAGAGAAATTGTAAGCAATAGGAAATGGTGCATACCATTTCTTATCCCTTTATTATTGGAGGTTAAGATGAAAAATAGAGCATCACAAACGATTGATGGTACAGCAAAAAGAGTGATTGGATTATACCGAAGTTCAATAAAAAAGAACCTTCCTGATGATGATCTCCCCATGCAAAAAAATGCATGTCGCTCTTTTATCGAAAAAAAAGGCTGGAGTTTGGTAAATGAATATATCGAAGATGGCGTTTCTGGCTACAAGAAGTCGGTAAAAGACCGAGAAAATATTCAACAACTCTTGTCTGATGCTGAACAGGGCTTGTTTGATGTTTTACTCGTATTCATGTTTGACCGCCTTGGAAGAAAGCAGGATGAAACACCTCAACTTGTACTAGAGTTTATTAGACTCGGCGTAGAAGTATGGTCTGTTGAAGAAGGACGGTTAAAACTAGATGATCATAATGACTCACTCTATAATTATCTCAGGTTCTGGCAAGCAGAGGGAGAAAGCCGAAAAACATCCGTTCGTGTTAAAGAGAGTCATACACAGATGGCAAAGCAAGGCATTTATCGCGGTGGTGCTGTACCTTATGGATATGAGCTAATAGCCTCCGGGGAATACAATAAGAAGAATGTCAACCTAAGAAAAATAGTGCAAAAACCTGATGAAGCAAAGATTGTAAAAGAGATCTATAGATTAGCTCTAGAGGAAGGATTCGGAGGTGGGAGAATTGCTGCGTGGCTTAACGAGCAAGGCATACTTACGCAGAAGGAAAACACATGGCGATCTACCGTTGTAAACAAGATTCTGAGCAATCCGATTTACAAAGGCTATATGGCGTTTAACAAGACGCATGCATCTATCAATGGCCAAATAAAATCCTCGAAAGACGACTGGATTTTGCCCGATCATCAAAACCTCGATTTGGTCATTGTTAGTGAAAATCACTGGAATGAAGTTCAAAAATTGAGAGCCAAACGAGATCCAAGACTTTTTAGAGAGTCAAATGCGAATGTTGAAGTAAACTACACTTACGAGAGATGTGGGTCCAAAAGCCCATTATTGTTTGTTAATATGATCAAGTGTGGTCATTGTGGACATCCTCTTACTACCACTTACAAAATTGATAAACGAACTTTAAAATCTGGCGAAATCAAAATGACGAAGAAGGCTCAGTATCGGTGCTCCGGTAAAGCTCAAAAGGTTGCTTCATGTGATGGACAGACGATCTACAACAAGAAAAGACTGGAAAGTGCAATTTTGAACCAAGTTTATGTCTATCTGAACCAAGTTCAAGAGGTTGACTTGGGAAATGAAGTGAAAAAGGCAAAATTGATTTTTTTAGATGAAGGCAACGAAGTGCTTGCTCAGTCAAAAAGAAAGCATGAAAAAGCAAGATCAGAACTTATGAGTTTGAAAAAAGAGGTTGTCAAATGTCTATCAGGAGACAGTAAATTTTCAACCGAACTCTTGTCGGATTTGATCAGTTCAAAAGCGCAAGAAATCACTGAATTACAGTTTGCTTATGAGGAAATGCAGATAGCAATTGATGAGCAGGAAAACATGATTTTACAAACTTTGGATGCAAAGTCATACATTCCGAATTGGAGTGAAGAGTTTGAACAACTAAACAGCGACAAACAAAAAATGATACTATCAGAATTGATTGATAACATCATCGTTTATAAGGATTTTATTGACATCAAGTTGAAAGTTCCAGTAAATGAGTACTTTAAGGTAAACGGTAAATAGTGCGTACTTCCTAACCCTAAAAACAAAACCTCTTTTAAGGTGACTTGTTTGAATTTGTCAGAATCGGTGGTAAAATACCCATAATAAAAGGTTAAAAATTCCCCACAAACATCGTATATTTTTCCTAGAAAGGGGAATATACATGTGACTAGCTGAGAGATGTATTTGTCCACTGATTCTGACATTCATCCATGTGTCCCCACGAATTTGAGCGGTTATTGTTCTTACACTGTTATCCATTCGATGCCTCCTCAATTATAGTTTTTCAAGTGTATCCGTCAAATACAGCACACCTTTACAAAACAATAAATCCTAGCTCATTATATCAAAGCTAGGATCATGGTAGTCTAGTATTATTTTGGTGTATTCAGGATTGCTCTACACTCTTCTGGAATTTGATCAGAACACTGGACTCAACATTTACAAATATTTGAACTTCTTACTTATTAATCGTCCATCAAACAATATGGAAGATTTTCAGTTTGAGAACATTTCACCTTTGGGTGAGGATAGAAAATCAAAATGCAGTATTTAAATGAAGTAAACGTCTCCAATTAGTCCAACATTTCCGGTCAGACTTTTTCTTACATGCGCTCGATTATTGAGCGCTCACAATATAAGTATCAGCACCATCTAATAAATATGTTATTCTAAAAACATTATTATTCGACATTAGTTTTCAATTCAAAAGGTAGATTAATAATCATCTTTGTTTTGATAGGATAGTGAGTTAATTGTTATTTTATTCATAAAGTATAGGTCGACACTTTTCCACATACTTGCTGGCTTGAGTGGACAGGATGTCTGTCAAATGCCACTTCTCGTTTATGAGAACATATCCAACAATTTTTTTCATTTTCTCTGTAGTAGGAAACATATCCCATCCTTTAATCCCACTTTTATAACTCAATAATTAGAACCCAACTTATTAACATTAGTTGGGTTCTAATCTTGATCTAATCCAAGAATTTATTTGTGAATTACAATACTACCTCCACCTAATATTGTAGAATCTTCCGATAAGTCAGATGAATCATCAGAATTCAGTTGATTATCATAAATAATTTCATCAGTTGCAAAATCCCAAATTTTAATTCTAAACCTATCTATTTCACCTTTATTCTTTAATTCACCATCTATAGCAGTAAGCATAAATCCATACTCGCCTTGTCCATTTATAGTGCCTTTCCCTTTATACTGCGCTCTTGATCCAGCAATCACAAGCCAGTCATAGCTCGTACTATAAAACTCCATGTTGCCTGTTACAAATTCAAATTCTGTTTGTCCCGTAGGAATTGTTGCACCCTTTTTATATTTTGAAACAAATCCAAACGTTGCTCTTCCAGCTATATTCACATCTCGTGTATAGGCACCTTTAGGTGAATTTATCCAACCACCACCAGTCACAAATCCTCCTTCCGAATCATAAATAATGAAACTTTTCTCGACAACTGACTTGTTACCGGCATAATCATCAGCTTCAATGTGAAGTTGATACACTCCAGGACCAGGAATATTACCATTGCCTATTGTTTCATTATCCAAGGTAGCACTAACTGAAGCAATGTTATCATTATTGTCTCTAACACTAAAATCAACAATGAATCCTACTGGGTATACTCCCCAATCATCAACATTTGTTTGAATCACAGGCAGTTCTTTATCAATATTCGTAATCACTACCGTTTCTTTCGTAACATTTCCAACTTTATCTATTGCTATAAACTCGAAGCTACCATTTTCCAAAAATACATGGCTTGAAGCATTCAATGTCCCTGAAGTAGATGTTGCTGTAACTTCAATATTTAGATTCGTTGGAGAAGTGACATATTCACCAATAATTATTTGAGGAGGATCTACTTTACACCATTTTGCATGCAACGAAATATTTCTAGCAACTGATAAGTTGAAATCGTATTCATTCGTGAACTCTTCATCAGTATACCAACCATCAAAAGAATATCCTGTTTTTTTGGGAATACTTGGCATAATTACTTTATCTAAATACTCTATTTGTTGAGAGTCTATGGGGGTACCTCCATAACTATCAAACAAAATTTTATATTTTATCTTTTCAAATTCTGCATAAACCACCGTATCACTATTAGTTATATATAATGTAGTATTTAAGTCAAATTGATTATCAAATATCATTTCGCCATCCGCACTCCATTTAACAAAATTGTAACCTACTTTCTCAAATGCTCCAATTTTAAGAATTGTACCTTCAGCAAGATAATCAAATTCATTCCCAGCAGAAATGATTCCGCCATCCCCTGCATAAATATCAATTTTGAAATGGTTAATATTTGGGTCGACTACATATATATCACAACTATCATACGAATTATCATACTTTGAAAAAATTGTGATTACTGATTCTCCTTCATTAAGTGCAAAAATATTTCCGTATTCATCCACTATTGCGACATCTTCATTACTTGATTTCCATTTGATATTATTATTTATTTCATAATTTGGTAGCAAACTTAATTGAGTCGTATCCCCTTTATTCATTTTGATTTCTTTTTCATATAATGAAATTTGTAATGGATATGTTTCAACTCTTGAAATAGGAATATTCTCAGTTTGATTGATCGTAAGCTTCGTTAAAACAGGGCTATTATTATTAAAAGTTAATGCATACTTAGAGCTAGATTTAATAGGAATTTGATCATAACTGTATTCATTGGAATTTGAATCTTGTCCTTGTGTAAATGTCGAAATTGTCATTTCGCCGTCAGCAAACGGAACAATTTCAATATTATAATCAGCATTAAATACAATTACTTTCTCGTCTTGTTGATCTCCTTCTAAATAAAATGTGCAGTACTGATTATAGTTTTGATTAAACTCTTCTCCATTATGAAGTACAAATAAAACATTACCTAATTCATCTTTTAGAATAATATCTACTGGACAACCTACTTTCACTTTTTTTAAATCTTGAGTCTTCGCACTTTCTGCAATTGCATACTTTATCAACTGTTCTTGCAAATCTCTTATGTCTAGATTTGAAATCATTCCAAGTTTTGCCGCTGTCATAATCATCAATCGTCTGTCAGAGTCCGATAGGCTAAATGTCGGAGCATCCTGAGCAATACTCATATTATATAAAGTTGTATTACTACCAGCTAACATTTCTAAGAGAGGATCATTATAACTTAAGACTCTTGCCTCATCAACAGATGTAAACAATTCAATTGTCCCATCATTGCTAAAGCTTATATCATTAAAAATTTGTGGATATTTAGATGGTAAATAATAATTCGAGTAAAACAACCAAGCTGGATATTGATCTGCAATATAAGAATACATCCCTTTTGCAAAATCCAAATACTTATTGAATATTTTTGCAGAGCCAATAACTGGACCTAGAGGTGCATCAATAAGTTTGATAAAATCATAAGTCCCTAATAATAAATCAGTAGATTTTGTGGCATATTGATAAACACTATTATTATTTTCATATATTGTAGTAAATGAGTCATACACAATTCTTCCTAATTTTAAATTAGAGTAATCTTTAGACAATTCATAAAAATCATCTGATGTTGAAATAAAACTGATAATATCATTTTGATTTTGAATTAATTCATTGTTATTTTCTACATCACTAAGAGCACTTACAACCGAATTCGCATCAGCATTAGTAACAACATCAACTGCATAAAACATATCTGTTAGTTTTGACACTTTCATGTTATCTAGTACTACATTATAATCATCACTTTGAAATGATTCCCAAACTTTACTTTCCCAAACATTGTCAATTATACTTGCTGTCGCTTCAACACCTGCTTTTAGAGTTAATGGATCAAATTTCACATCAGTTCCTGTATTGACATAGTTATTATATCTATTTGCATATTGTAACATTGTTTTTGAACTTGAATTAATCATTTCTATTGAGCTTGGCGTAAACCACCCTCTTGGTTCACGTAACTTGTCGAGTAAATTATCCTCTTCATCTTCTATGTACTTCTGCAAATAGCCAAGAAATACTATGTCTTCCATCACATCTTGCACTTTTATAGAATCATTAATATCAAATAATACTTGATTACTGTCAGTTATATAGGGAAAAGCAAACTTCTGGTTAACTAGATTTAGGGCATCTGTGTAATCTACCCCCTTGATTCCTAAAGTAGATGCCCAATATTGCAATTCTTTCGCCCAGTCATCTTTTGAACCAGAAGGAAACGGCGGAACAGACTTATCATCAAATAATATAAAATTTTTTGGATATTTTAAATCAATATGATTATTTGAAAAAATCATCGGCTTTTTTATAGTACACATATTTAAATTTTCAAAATTACCTGTTACTACTACATTCTCATTTGGCATTATAAAAGACGTTCCATAAACTAACTTATCATTATATTTTAGCGACCCCGAAACTAATTGCTTCTCATCATCAGGAGCAATCGTAAGATTAATTATTGTACCTGGAAAAGCTGAAATCTTATCAACAGTTATTTGACCATTTTCTGTTGGAAAGACTGTTACATTATGTGCTCTGATATTACTCGAAAAATCAATATTAGGAAGAGTTAACCTTTCCGCAACTTTTAGTGTAGTCTTTTGCGGTTCATATACGTCCTTATACAATATATCTACACCTAGAGTGCTACCACCATTATATCCCCAGGACCATACTGTCCCATCACTCTTTACTGCTACTGTAAACATATTACCACCGCTTATAGCAACAACATTCTCTATCGGTACCAGTCTTGGATGTACTTCTGTACTTGTATTTGATTCAAAGCCAACAAAACTCCAATGAAGTCCATTGGGTAACATACCTTCAGTATATCCAACACCAAGTTCACCATGATGATTTGATCCCCATCCCCATAAAGTCCCATCTGATTTAATTGCGAAATGATGTGAATTTCCTGAGCCTACTGCTACAACATTCTCAATATGGATCTGTTTAGGTACTAATGATCTTGTAACATAATTATTTGTGTACATGCGATAACTTTGAAAATATCCAGCCTGCCATACAGTACCATCCGCTTTTAAAAAAATTGTGCCATCTTGGCCTTTAGATATATCTATAACATTATCAATTTCCACTTTTACAGGTGTATATTGCATATCATAATATCTATTTGGATAATTTATGGTACCAATACCAAGTTGACCTGAATAATTATCGCCCCATGCCCATACATCACCGTTTTCATCAATTGCATAAAAGTTATTAGTCTTACCACCAAATATTTTTTTTATGTTCTCAAGTGGTAACTTTCTTGGATTTGCAGCAGTAATGTTTTTGCTACCATTTTCGATATATGGATCAGTAGCTAACCTTTCTACAACTCCCCAATTCCAAACAGTACCATCATTCTTAAGTGCAATACTTGTAGAACCTCCAACCTCAACATCTATGATATTATCAATTTCAATTTGTTCAGGATGATATACATACTGCTTATATGGATTTGTAGAAATTGCCTGATATCCACCATTAGATCCCCATCCCCAAACTGTACCATCACTTTTTAATGCCAAAGAATGTTCTGCTTCCGTAGCAATATCAATTACATCGTTTAATTCACATTTTGTAGGACTATTAACTGACAGTGATTCTTGATTTCCAAAAGGCATGTTTATTGGGAAATAACCCCAACCCCAAACGTCTCCTTGCTCGTCTACAATACTCGTATTGTAATCATTATTTTGAATTATTATTTCCTTTACACTTTCACCACCATCAGCAAACGATGCTGTATGTATCAAAATAGCCAAACAAATAATTATACTTATTTTTATTTTCCTCATAAATCCCCCTCATCTAATATAATTTTATGATTTAATAATGATTATTATGATTAACGCAAATTATTTTATTGAAAATCACTATTTATTGTAATATTACCATATGTCTGAATATTCAATCAATATATTTAATCTGACAATCCCGAAAAATTAAATGGACCAGTTGATATAAATCACTACTAATGTACTTGTCATTATTCAGAATATGAAATCACCATCCTAAATTAATAGAATGGCGATTTTACAATTCATTATTTATTATTTATTAATCAATTTGTATTTTAATTCCATACTTAAACTCCACAACGAATTGATTACCGTATACTGTTATTTTTTCGATGAGCGTTTTTACAAACTGCCAATCGTATTCCGTCATCTCGCAGGTCTGACCTTTGAGAAAATCTGTTAACTCATCGATTCTCTTTCTGAGGTCGAGACTAGCAGCTTGTTCATTCTGAATGGCATGCTTCTCATCACGAATTTTCCTGATCTGCATTCCAAGCTCATGACCAGAATTCTTAATGCAGACTGATGTGATTAGTTCATGTTGAAGTGCTTTTATCTGACCATCAACCGCAGCAATACAATCAGATTTATTTTCTTCGAGTCTGCTTTTGATATTCTCAGCTAATACCAGCAGTATCCACTCCTTTTCATGAAAGACTGCGTTTATAGCCTCAATTGAATATTCTGCTTGAAAAAATCACCTATTCCGGCGAGGGGGCGGTCCAAATTTCGATTAAAAATACCCACCAGCTCAACACTGGCTATGCTATCTTATATTTTCTTGCTATTTCAGTTAATGTACCATCTTCTCGAATAATCTCTAGTACAACGGCTGTTTTTTCTTCCGGGGTCCAATTTCTTCTTTTTCTACTCATACATATATCATAACTTATTTTTCAGATATTGTGTCCAACTCTATGTGAACATTATAATTGGTGTAAACACTATTGGTTATGTAAGTTGAAAAAATACTCCTTGTATTCTAAATAAGAAAAATTCAAAAAAAAATCTGAACATTTTGTAGCGCCTAGTAAAAACAGAGCTTATAATATAGCTCTGTTTTTGATTATCAACTTTAGGAAATCTTAAGATTATACTCAATTTAACAAGCTGATAATTGAAAGAACAATAGATGTTAATGCAAATAAAATTGAAATTTTCATCCATTTGTTATTTGCCTTTTCTAGCAAATCTTCTTGAATCTTACTTATGATTTTCTCTTGATTCGCAAGTACTTCATTCAATTCCTCTATTTGCTTTGTATGTCTTTTATCCACATCTTCCTGCGCCAGAATTTTTGATTCAAGTATTTTATCCATCTCACCTTGAAGTCTGATTTGCTCAGCATGCATTTTATCCGTTTCAACTTGAATTCTTATCTGCTCAGTATGCATTTTATCTACTTCATCTTGTGCTTTGATTTTCTCATCAAGCATTCTATCCATTTCGCTTTGAAGTTTTAACTGCTCTGAATGCATTTTATCTATTTCTTCTTGAGCAATAATCTTTTCATTATGAGACTTTACGATCTTACTCATTTCCAATTGTTTTCTCATTACATCTTCTTGCTCTTTTAACTGCCTCACTACTAAAATCAATTCTTGCTTAGCGAGCTGAGAAAGTTTTTCTTTAGATGCACCACTTAGCCTTAACTCAAGTTCACGAACAACAGATCTGTTACTTGCGATATTTAAAGTTCCAAGTTTAAACAGATATTTTGTTATCTCCGCTAGTTTAGTCTGAAACTCAAATGATATTTTTTGAGCCTCTGCTCCAGCTTGGACTGCATCGGCAATATTAGAACCAGAAGTTTGTAATCCTTCTATTGCAGATTTTTTCTTGAAAATTCCAGCTGATAGACCACCAGCGCTACTTGCATATTTTTTAGCAGTATCTGCAGCTTCTAGTGCTTTTTCGACACTCTTACTTAGTGCATCTAACTTCTGTACTTGACCTGTAATAATTAAAGGAAGATCTTTATCGCTAATTGTTTCTGAATTACCCACTAGATCATAGCTGATTTCACTCAATACTCTTACCCCCACTTTAATACTTCTGAAATTTCCCCAATAAGTTCGTCGTTATTTTCTTCAATCTCTGTTTTTAATGAACTAATATTCTCCAATGACTTTTTATTCGCTTCATATGACTTCATAAAGTAGATTGTTGTCTCTTCAATTTTATCGTATGCTTCATTAATAGTTTTCTCTGTTGTTTCAGCACTCATCCACATATCAGCTTGTTTGTAAAAGACTTTGGAATTTGTAAGGCTTAACATTTCATTATACAACTCTATTCTCTGATTTCGTTTCAATCCTTTCTTTACTCCCATTCCTACATCTGTTCCCACTGCAATTGTAAATCGTCCTACACCAACAAAATTAACTCTTAAAATCATATTAGACAAGAACGCCGGATTAATGCCTCCAGACTTTACTGCTGATCTTATAGCAGCATCAGCAACATCCATTGCTGTAAAAGTTCCAGTTGCAATGGTCATCATCCTTACAATCGTCCTATTTCTAAATGGCAATACATTCTTCCATTCAATTTGAGTTAAATCATTTTTGTCTTTTAGTTCTTGAATAAATCGTCTGATAAAGTAAAAACTTCTTACTATGATTTCATTTAACACAACAGGCATAGCTTGTCTTTTTACTTCATGCGTTATAGCCATTTCAGTTCTTGCATCCATTTTACTGGAGCGACCTTCAAATAATGCGTTAAATGCACCCAAATCTAGTTTACCTTTACCCTCACCAAATCCTTTTTGATACGCTTTTGCAAGTTTTTGAGGAAACTCTGTATCCTTAATAATAGGTAGAGCCGATAATTCTTTTAATGTCGAAATAATGGAACCTGGTACACCCATTCCGCCACCTGCAGTTTTCTTGCTACCAGCCATATCACTTAATAGATGACCTTTTCTATTTCTTGCAACATTGAAGCACCAGTTTATTATTCCTGCTGAAACTTTTGCTGCTGGGGTTTTTCCTTCTAATTTTCCATTATCATCTACAGTAATTGGGAGTCTTATTAACTCACCTTCGCTATTAGAATATATTGTTTTCTTAGTAAATTGAGCAATTATACAACATATTAAACCTACTATTGTTGGATGATGACAAAAATCATCTAAATGATGAGACTTTGCGGTTATACCAATGCCCTTTCCTTTCCAAGTATTATCCCCTGGAAGTTTATACTTTCCCTCTAAAAAAGCTACTGCTTCTTGCAAACTTTTTCCTTTATACTTGGGGTCTTTTTTAGCAAACGCTTCAATCTTCCTATTCATCTTCTCATTGCTTATATCTTTTGCATTTGCGAAATCCCATTCACCAACAATAAATATATCTATAAGCCCTGCAATTATTCCACTGGAAACTGCTATAGCATAATCAAGACCGTCAGCGTGATTAGTTAACCTGTCAATTTCCACATTCAAATCATCAACGGTTTTAGATATCTTTGCAAGTTGATGATCTATATCAAGTATTGAATCTTCTATTATTTGATTTCTCGTATCTAGCACTTCAATATATTTATCACATGGTATGATTTCAAATTCAACTTCAAAGTCATCACATACATTTTTCAAACAAACGATATTGTCCATACTTCTCCCCCCAAATACTAGAATTGAACATAAAAAA
>Ga0255398_1062_pt1 | contig 15694 bp, 14 predicted proteins | sample ANMaggSeSYBR01K3_FD_182119 | JGI IMG/M metagenome (GOLD analysis project Ga0255398, IMG submission 182119) | Sediment cell enrichment communities from methane seep in Santa Monica Basin, California, United Staets - ANME aggregate JGI... | ecosystem: Environmental > Aquatic > Marine > Cold seeps >...
GGCTACTTATTATGATTCAAAAAATCTAGCGTATTATCATCTGGACTATGATGTATTGTATATTTTTTTACGATTCAAAGAGAGGGTGTTTGATCCGATGAATTTAACTCGGGTATACTTACGAAAGAGGTAATATTGAGGATTCTTATTGAAGGATATTTTGTAACTTATGTTGTATAGATTTTTTATTTAGCCATGAAGCATCTTATCCCAACGCTTACGCTTGTTATTCTCCTGGTTTCATTTACTAGTGTTTTTGGACAACATAATTTAACGAGAGGAGACGTATACGATTATAATGTTGGAGATGAGTTTCAATATAGTCGTATTTGGGGAGAACTTGGGCCACCTAATGCACATCGATATGAAATCATAGGGAAGGAAATCTCCGACGCTCAAGACACGATAATTTATACTATGCACAATACTGGTTATAGTCCATTGTCTTATGATGACCAAACAAACAAATGGGTGAATTTATTTTATGACACAACAGTTATTGAAATGTACACAGATTTGAATCAACCGATTCATTCAACTGCTGACTCAATACAAAACATTGATTCCATTGTGTACTATTCAAAATTACTATGCAATGATTCAATATTTGGGTATAATTTTCGTGGTGGTGGATTTATCAATGTCTATTATGAATACGGAAAGGGTCTCGGGCAAACATACTATCATGAACCAGGAATAGAAGGTTTCACATTTGAGCTGTTCTACTTCAAAAAAAGGGGGTCAAAACTGTGGTAAGAAGGATATTCTTGGGATAGATAATTTTGATCCCACACAGTTAGGAATTTCTGTATACCCAAACCCAGTACTTGATCATATATTCATTGAGTCACAGAATGAGCAAATAGAGCATATATTGTTGTTGGACTTGGCTGGGAAGGTAGTTGTGAGGAACAATATCCAAACTAACTCATATCGGCTGGATTTGGGCTTTATTAAGCCCGGTATATACATATTGAGGGTTACTTCAGATTATGGAGAAAAATCAGTTAAAATCATCCTCCAGTAAATCCCCAGTTGTAACCGAAAGTGGAGGAATAAAAAAAGGGGCGCTTGGCTCCGAAATTTCTGATTGAATACTAATCTGCGACGATTGATTCATCAACAATAAACTTCACATGGGCTGGCCTCAACCATCTGCATACTGTCGATTTGTTGACTCCGCATATCTCTGCGATTTGCTCCATAGTCTTCCTCTCATCTCGAAGTTTCCAGGCAAGCTCAACCTTCTTTGGATCTCTCTTTGCTCCAGGTTTGGAATCTTTCGTAGAGGTCACCCATTTGCGATCTGTGTCGTCAATCTTCACGAATGTCAATGATTCCTTTTCGAAGAGTAGTACATCAGATCTGGTTTTTGAGAGGTCATCGACATAGTTCCCTTTCACGACATGTAGGCCCCTTCTGATCGGATCATTCTTGATTCGACTCATGAATAGTACTGATCTGGCAATACCCTCAATTCCGACACTACCCAGCAATTTATCCTTGTGAGGATTGTTATCGGTGTCAGTCTTCCTCGCATGATGAACCACTAATACCGATGTCCTGTGTATCTTTGCCAGTCGCGATAGCTTTCCAAGGAAATCTCGTGTAGCATTCCCTGAGTGCAGATCCGCTTTAAATACATCCGATAATGCATCGATGACAATTAAGTCTACCTTTCTGTGGTTTAGAAACGACTCTAACCTTTTAATTAGATCGTGTCCATCAGGCCAAAAACGAAGCCGGTTCCCCTGTCTTTCTGTGGGCACTTCACCACTCAATTGACGTTTAACTCGAATGCTAAATACCACTTCATCATCTTCAGTGCTAACAATAAGCACATTGCGGTTTGTAGTATTTAGTTTCCTCCACAGAAAGGAGGTCTCACCTGTGACTATTCGTGATACCAATTGTGTGTACCAGGTGCTCTTCCCCACGTCACTGGGACCAGCCAAAACTGTGAGATTATTTTTCGGTATCAGTCCCTCTAAAAGGAATGGGATCTTCTCCACATTGATCTTGAAGAGGTCGTTAAGAGTGTACTCGGTTTTTCCGAGCTCCATGTTTGTCAGATCTTCCAATGAGGTGGTAATATCATCCCCGTTAGTATCTTGTTCTCCTATCTCCTTTTGGAGTTCTTCCTGCTTAACCTGATCTTTCAATCCAGCAAGAGCTTTAGCGGTTTCATCGGGAATAATATCCCCAATAGTTGTTCCTGTGATTTTAGTTTCCATTATATGACCCTCCATGATTTTGTGGTTTAACATAGTGTTCCATCAAAAATCTGTTCAGGTCTTCCCTGCGGTATCTGATTATTCTTCCAACCTGGGCAAAGGGGATTTGACCCCTTTCCCGGTAGTTGGCAATTGTCCTGGTTGTTACTCCCAGGTACTGAGCTGCTGCTGCTGTATTAATCCACAGCTCTTCGATTTTCGTTTTATTATTTGATTTTTCCATGAAATTCTTATTATAGTTTTCATGGCCTGCAATCACTTGATAAGGGTTTTGCTTGCTCTTTGAAGATGGATGGTGATTTTAGTTTATCCAGTCCTTATTTTCAAAACACAGCTTTTGTGCTGTGATCTTAGCCATATTTATAACTTGGCATAAGGCCTCTTTGGCAGTAAACCACATCTTTTGTGTGAAAGGGATTAAGGACCTCTTTGATCCTGGATGGAAAAAGCTCCGTATAATACAGAGGCTGAAAATCTACTGCTTCTTTAGCAGATAACACATCCTTTGTGTGCTTGGGGAAGTAAACGCTCTTTGGTTTATTGTTGTCCTGCGTCGATCAACGCACTTTGGTGGAAAGACAATGCAAATGTATGAAATTATCTGATAAAGAACAAATGCCTATGAATTAAACACCTGATCCAGAGTATCGTCAACAGCCTTCTCATCAAAGCTGGCAAGGTAGGCTTCAGTGATCTTAATGCTGGAATGACCCAATGTCTTTGACAAGTTATAGATATTATCTGTTTTTTGATGAGCCATATCTGCAAGAGGGTGGTCAATGATTATTGTTATTGCTTGCTGATTCGTTCTGTGTATTTGCTCACCTTCTGTACAGTATCATCCACAGCCTCTTCGTCAAAAGGAGCAAGATATCCTTCAGTGGTTCTCGTGTTTGAGTGACCCAGCGTCTTAGAGATATTATATATACTACTCGTTATTTTCCTAGCAATATCTGCAAAACTATGTCGAGCTGTATGAGTGGAAATCCTCTTCTCAATCCCAGCCTTTTTTGCTATCATCTTAAGGTATTTATTTAGCAATGCTGTCTTGGCACTTATTTGGTTGAATAAGAACTGAGGATCTGAATAGTCAAATTCATTACTGAAAAAAGGGAATATGAAATGCTCAGGATCTTTCTTCTCATACAACACAAGTATTGATTTTGCCTTATCAACCAGGATTATTGAATGGTGCATCTTTGTCTTATGCATCTGATACAATAACCTTCCATCTACCAGATTCTTCCATTTCATAAGTAAAATATCACTGGCACGAATTCCTGCACAGTAAAAAGAGAAAATGAAGGCATTTCGGACACTCCAGATTAACGATCCTTCTGGCAATTCAAGCTTGCTAATCTCAAGGATTTCTGATTCATTTAAACGAATTCGTTCCACAGAGGCTTGTTTTAGCTTGAAACTAAAGAAAGGATTTTGCTCTTGTTTTACCTTACCTTCCTCAATCGCTTTATAAAAGATGGTCCTGAATGCAGTGAAGTTATTATGAATGGTATTAGCATTATTGCCCTTGGATTCTAAAAAATCCTGGAATCGATTCAGAAAATCCAAGTTAATCTCTTGGAACATTAAATCATCATCTTCAAGGTATTCCTTTAATTTGTTGAGAACAACATTATGTTTCTTTGCATTGGCAATTCTGCTCTTGCGCTTAATCCCATCTATATATGACTCCGCAAACCGAAGGAAGCTTGACGACTTTGGCTTAAGCATTCTTGTTTTAATTGCTTTGGCTGTCACAAGCTTATTTTCATCTTCTAATTCTTTTGAAGCATCCTTCGCTTCCTGGATCTTATCGTCAATGATGGAATTGATTTTTGCATGTCTCGGATTTGTACTTCTTATGTACTTGTTTTGTTGAGGTCTCGGATTAAACTGTTTCTGAGTTGCTGAATAATCCAATTTGAGACGGGCCAACTTTCGATCGACGGTAATCCGGAGTAATAAGGTATATTCTTTAGTACCGGAAATCGGTTTATTATTCAATTCAATTTTATAACTTGCCATAAGAAGATAGTTTTGATAAAGATACTACTGAAACATTACTGAAACAAATCTTTCATATCGGTTCATCTAAGCACATTTTAATTCATGCTATAAATGAGTTAATTAGAAAGTTATCAGAGATTTAAGATGAATTGTATTGAAGGCAAATGAATAGGTTCGATTCCAGTATCCCACACTGATAATGAGAGGCTGTCTCAAAAGAGTCAGCCTCTCTGTTTTTCTGAGGGATACTTATTCGTAACGTGCTTATTAGCTGCGCTAAAAAATGCCATCAATCCCTACATCTGTATGAGCATTTCTTAGCCCGGTTCTCTTGATCTCCACGTTCTGTATCCAAAATGCAGGGCTTTAAATTTGCAAATTTCGTTGTTTGGATTCTGGTATAATAAGTCCTGAAGTGCCTGTAGGTTCCGGATTTCAGGATGAATAGCATATAAGAGAAATAAACGTGATTTGATTTTGCACTTATACGTTGGGTGTAATAGCGTTAGTATTTATTTGGTATTCTGACATTGGACATCTCCCCCATTTTAGATATGTAGTAGGATTATGTGCAGAATAAGGAAAAGCTAGTGATGATTGGAGTTTAAAACAAAGAGGTGGAATTTTACTTCTGCATTCATGTCTGCTAGTTTTGGGATTGATAAATTTAGTTTTGCAACTCTAAATTTACCCCAAATTGTCAGATTAATTAGCAGCTTCTATATATAAGAAAACCCCCTATATTACACCGGAGGTTTCACTTAATTTTAGGGCATGGCTACTCAGAATCCCACTGTCTGGAATCTCCATACTCCCAGATCTCAGCGATTTTTCCATCCTCAAAACGCTTAAAATGCATCATTTCGCCTGAAATGGTTTCTCCGTCCTGTTCGCCAGTCCTGATAAACCAGGTGGCCACCCAGTCTCCTTCAGCTATCTGGTGGTAAATCTTATCGGTGGCCATCCCTTTGTTGTTGGTCCAATAATTTTTGTGCTTTTCTTTATTCCAGGAATATCGGTTCTTTTCATTCCGTCCAATGAAATCTTCTGTGAGAATCATATCCATATTATCTGGATTTAGTTCATGGTAAAGAGAAGCAATTCTCTTATTACCGTCCCCGACATCAGTATACAAGGTAAGCGCCATTTTCCAATCTCCGTTTTCCTGGCGTTCACATACATCCACCCATGCACCCCTCTCATGTATTTTCGCCCCACCCTCTTTTGGAGATATCACAGCTTCAAACGATCCTCTAACAACGGCAAGATCACCAGATAGTTTTATGTCCTCAACCTTGTTCTCAAGTTTATCAGGAGTTCCTCTGTCAGTGAGGTAACTTAAAGAATTACGAATCGCTTCTTTTCCATTAAGTACTTCACCTTTGCCAATCCTTAAGGCGCCATCGATGTATGATTCTACCATTGCTTCAATGTTTCTAGTCTTGGCATTCTCATCCCAGTCTTCAACAGTAAGTTTTATAAGAGCTTGTTTGTCAGTTTCAGAATCCACTTTGTTAGAACAACTGAATAGTGGTAGAAAGAAAATTGCTAATAAAAACAACATAGTCTTTTTCATAAATAGTCTTTTATGGGGTTACGTTATAACAAGTTATCCTAAGCAATGCAGAAAGTCAAATATTTGGTTGATTTTTTATAGTTTGTCAGAATTATTGCATCTCAACATTTACATTTCTTAATAGAGTTTCGATTACATTTGATTTTTAGGGAGTATTAGTACTTCGCTACAACACCCAATCGAGTAGAGAAATATACCCTCGCTTCTTTAATCTATCAACAGTGATAGTTGTCCCAAGAATTGGACTTTGTGCAATAGCCCATCCACCCATTCGCGACCGGCTCCATGCATAGGCTTGCCCCTGTTCGACTCCCAACCGAATCAGGTTTTTCCTTTTCCGTTCGGGTTTCTTCCAGTGATGCCAGATACAATAACGAAGACGGTTTCGTAACCATCCATCCAGTTCGTTGAGTTTGTTTTGAATACTTGCCATACGGAAATTATTCTCCCATCCTCTTTGAACTTCGTTGAGTTTCCGGATACGTTCATCGAAACTCATCGATGTGGTCTTTTTTGGTAATAATTTTGAGTTTTTGCTTAAGTTTCCTCCAACTTTTGTCAGACACTACCAGTTGATACTTACCTCTTTCACCTTTCACATAAGTAGGCACGAAGCTAAATCCTAAAATGGTAAAGTTTACAGGCCTACGAATACCACTCTCTCTATTGATTGATAGTTTTAGCTTATCTTTAAGAAACTTAATCAAATTCACGAGATTCTTGAACAGTTTCTCAGTTTGGAAATCTCTGTTTTTCGAATATGAAGAAAAAAACAGTCCCATCGACTTCATAGACTTCCAATTTAAATAAAACGGCTTCAGAATGAAGAGATCTCTCCATTCATCCATTGTGTTCGTTCTTCCAGATATGATTTCAGGCTTGCTATACTTGCATTATAGTCGACACCCAAACCCGCATCCCAGATGTTATAGTTCCTGTTTACTGCCTTATTTTTTTGTAAATAGTCGGCAGTTTGGTCAACCAAACTAAGAATCTCTGCGGTACTTAAAACATTGGATCTTAACTCGGTCCATCGTGTTTTTAAGGCACTTCTGAATATGGGGTCTTCCATGATTCTTGGCCACCAGAAAGGCATCATCCAGGCATCTCTATCCACAAAGCGGTTATAGTTGATCACCCAATCGTCAAAAGGCACCCTGTCACCTGAATCATAACCAATGTTAAGATCCCATATGGGACCCATTTTCAACTTACCTCCCCTGTCTTTGTACAGGTAGGTACTAAGACGATAACCATCCACATTCCGACAGACTTCATTGATAATAAAAAAATCAACAAAGCTGCTGAGGTCAATGTAGTCGGTGTACGTTCTGATCTCTGTGGTGAAGTCATCCGTCAACAGAGCCGTCTCAAAATCATGGATGAAATCCTGGATATAAGCTTTTTGAGCATACGTGATTTCTCCAGCCTTCGGGTATTCATATAAAAAATAGGTTTCCAAATACTGATTTGAATGGTATGGAGGGCCGTACGGATCGAATTCGAGGAGATCACCATTGATATCATATTGTGATCTGAAACTAATATCTGACGTGTACCGTGCATCATCATCCCAGTTGTTTTCGAAGTATTCCAATGGTTGATTGATATTCAGATCTCCCCCTGTAGTTTTGTCAATTTTTAAAATGTACCCCCCTGTAATTGTGGCAGGATCGATATCGGTTGGGCTCAATGTTTTAATATCTATTCTATTCTTGTCTCTCTTTATCTTCTCCATGAATACATATACCCCCTGATAATCTCCGTTAATCTCCAATTCAACAAATTTTGATCTGCTGGCATACCTTCCCATTTCGCGGAAAAGCTGATATCCCAGATAGTGATACATCAGCGTGCGATCAAAAATATAGCCATGATCGAGATTGACAATGTGCCCCATTAAAATATAGTCCTCCTCCATCGGAAAATCAAAAAACGCAACATCCATATCATTTCCTTCTGCATCCCAGGTTTCAATGCCAAAGGATTTCTTATTTGATATTCTAAATGAGGTGGATCCCCTGTATTCGATTCCAATATTGGCACTCTGAACCTTCGCCTTCTGGATATATATACTCATTTCAGCGGGAATTTTCGGCTCGTTCAGGATATCGACCCCTCTGGTTTCAATCAAAATATAGGGTATTTCACTGCTTCCAATTTCAACATCAAATAGAGGTTTTTCGTATGGTTCTTCAATGATTTCTCTCTCACAAGCAAACAAAAACAAAACGAGGATAATAGCAGTGTATCTCATAAAAATGTCCATGTATTTCCTTCCATATCTATTAAAAAATATTCGGCGGAACTTTTTTCATCACATATTTCCGGTAATGCAAATTCACAAACAAAGCAAATAAATGCAATACCGGTGATTTCAGAGCTGCCGGATTAAAAAATTGTCCGTCGTAATATGCTTCTCCAGGAAAATACTTTTCGATAGAGCCACCAAAACATTACAGTAAGCTTTTGTGGTGATATTTTTGCCGGTTTATGAACGCACTGTGATCCATCAAATTTCTGTAAATCTTCGGTTATCAAACGACCTTCTGATTTATATTGCTCATATAGATCTGAGCCAGGCGGTGGAGTTAAAATGTAAAAACGGGGAATTGGAATTCTGGTTTGCTGGATAAAATCATAGGTTGCTCTTATACTATCTTCCGTGTCACTATCAGTGCCGAGTATCATTTCAGCACTTACCATGATTCCAGCTTTAGTAAGCGTTGAAATCAGCTTCTTATGTTCATTCACCTTAAGCCATGACTTCCCAAGTTTATCCAGTCCTTCCTGTGTAATACTCTCGATTCCAAAGCTCATCATGTTAGCTCCAGCCCGCCGAACGGCCTCCAATAGCTTATGATTTTTCGCAAGGTGCAAAGAACACTGGCTCGCCCAGGTCATGTTCAATGGCTCAATCTCTTTGCAAAGTGTTTCAAGATATTTCGGATTGGATACAATGTTATCGTCAAGAAGATAGAACTTTTTAAATCCAAGATCCCGAACAATTCGTATATCCCGTACTACTTCGTCGATAGGTCTGGCCAGATATCTTCCTTTATACAGAGAAGCAATGGAGCAAAAACTACAGGTTTGGGAACAACCCCTGCCTGCCTGAACGGGCAGCATATTGCCTATTGGTTTCTCAATAAGCAGCTCGTACCTGGGAACCGGTAATCCTTCCAGTTTTTCTACAGGCATATCATAAATTGTCCGGACTTTCCTGTTCCTTTCAAAATCATTCAGCAATTGAGGGTAAGACTTCTCTGCATCGCCAACCACTACTGAATCAACATACTCCAGAACCTTATCCACTACCATGGAAGCCATGTATCCTCCCATGACTACAAATTTTCCCCGCTTGCGAAATTCCCGGGCTATCTCAATACCGCGGTAAATTGTATAGCCCATTGTCCCAATACCGATAATGTCCGCATCCGAATCAAAATCTATTTCATCAACAACTTCGATACCAAGTTCAACATCCCAGTTATCCGGTGTCATTGCAGCCAGCAGAGGAAAAACAAGCCCTGGCAGATGTATCTTTTTCTGCTTGCAAAGTTTTTTATCTGCACCGTATTGGGTCGGTTGTATGAACAATATCTTAGGCATTGTATTTCGCCTCCCTTATTTTCTTCATATACTGTCTTTTGACCATAAAGCTTCCTTTTATCATCTTCCAGAGCATTAGCATACTGGCTTTTCTTACATAATCAATTAAGAATTGCGGTTGAAAGAGAACAGAATTATAGAGTTTGATAATACTTTGATAAAAATCAGCAACACTCATTTTTTTTGGACGTATTGTAACATGAGCTAAGTCCCATTTTGCGAAATCAGCGTATGGAATGATAAGTTCTTCATCTTTTACCTTAATACCAGTGCCGGGTAATGGAGTAAAAGGTTGAAGATTTACATAGTGAATGCCAAGGCTGCGGGTTTTTTCTTTACAAAAAGCAAATTCATCCTCACCCCAATCCGGAGAGACAATAATTGTTGCATAACAATCGATATCATGAAAATTGAGAACCTTCATTGCCTCTTCATTTGTTTTTGCATCGATATTCTTGTTGTATTGTTCGAGTTCGTGATCAAAAAAGGATTCGATGCCAACGATCACCGTTTTCAAGCCGATAGAGGAAAAGCTTTTTATAACATCCGGGTTAAGAGCAATGAAGTCTGCCCGTCCGTAAAGGAGGTAATGCTTATCAAGATTAGCCAACCGATTTGCCTCGATAAAACTATTAACCCTCTCCTTACCTGTTAGAAAGTCATCATCGACAATATAGATGTTTTTTTCTCTGATTGAACTGAGTTCCTTAATCACTTCATTGATCGGTCGTTCATAGTATTTCCCCTGAGTGATTTCCCTGCAAAAACAAAAGTTGCATGAGTAGGGACAGCCAAAAGCAGTTTTAATCAATGCTACTTGATTGTGAAATATATAGAAATAATTATTCCTGTACCTGGCGGTCAATCTGCGATCCGGAAAAGGGAAATAAAAATCAAATAAAGGGAGTTCAGATTGCAAGAGCTGCTCCTGTGGTCTGAGGATTCCTTTTGGGAGATCTCCTTTGCCTCGAATATACTCAAGTAGCAGGGGGAAAACAATGCCTGCATTTCGAATGACCCTGAAATCAATAGACTCATTATCTAAATCAGCAGGACACACCTCACAGTGAACTCCACCAACTATTGTTATAATGTCAGGATTTATTTTCTTTGCCACCTGACAGTAGTGAATCATAGCAGGAACATTCGTAATATAACCGGTTACACAGAAGATGTCCGGTCTTTCCCTTTTAATGAAATACTCAATAGGCTTTCTCTCCAAAATCATATCAATGATGATTGGTTTATCATCAAAGCCAACAAGACTAGCCAGCACTTCCAATTCCAAAGGCTCAACAATCATAACATGCTGAAGGCCTATAGTTTCAGGGGATGGTTTGGGACGTATAAAAAGAATCTTCATTTCATTTTTTAAATACGTGGACTTCCGGAACAGTTGCAGAGTACTCCAGCATACCCTTTCCTGCTTTAAGTAAATTTCTTAACAGCAAGTTTGAATGATATCCAAGCATAAATTTCTCAATAACTTTTCCTCCTAATCGGATCTTAGGAATTTCAGCCGTTTGCCCCAGATCAATTATAGAGGCCTTTTTTTCAATACCTTCTTTCAGGACTCCGAAGAGAATATTCAAATAGGTATTGAATCGATTATTCAATTCATAATCAATACCTCCGAGAAAAAAATAGTATTTCTTATTATACACTGTGGAAATATACCAACCAAGGAGAATCTCCTGATCGTAGTATGCTGTCAGGTTAAAATTTGATGGTAGATTTTGAAAGAATTTTTGTGATAGTGTCTCTAATTTCCCTTTACTGTGTTTTAGTACTTCAAGGTATTGCTGATGCATCTCATCATTAAACTTTGAACATTCTTTCCGTTTTAAATTAATTCCTGAGAAAGGACGGGAAAGTCGTATTATTCGTCGCCTGTAGTTTGCTCTTAATGATTGCATATAACTTTCCCATGATTGAAATCTGTTTTCCATAACAATCCCAGGGAGCGTTCTCCCCATAGCGGCATTAGGAAATAAAGGATTTGAGTCTAAGTTAAGGGCAAGAAGTAAGCCCTTTTCCTGGCTTTTAATATAATCTATAAGATCGGGAAACAGTTTGAAATTGCCGACAATTCCACCTGAAGAAACAGAGCAGGGAATACCTAAAATGTTCATTCGGAAAGGACTAGGTATGGAAAGATAGGTAAAAAGGTCCAGTTTCAATGTATAAACGATAGTACCAGCCATAAAAGTTCCATTTTGAAAAAGTGTGTAATACCGTTGTTTGCATGGATTGTATTTTTCTGTATGATCAAGGAATTCCCTTGTTTGAAAATAATCCACTGCCAGCCCATCCCACTCTTCAGGAAGATCGAGAGATTTTAATACTTTATTAATTTCTAAAGTCATAATTTACACCCAAAGAGACAGAATTTCTACCTCCAGATCAATAGTTTCACGAGATATTCCAGTCCCATGAAAAAACTGGTAACAGAATGCCTTATAATTCCAAATAATCCGTATCGCTGGCGGAATTTTTTCAAAGTCGTAAAACGCATTCCAGGTATCATATAAAGATAGAACAGCCAGAGATAATACATCAAACTGGACATGTGCCCGGGTTTTTGGTGCAGTCGTAAAAGATCGTAACGCCACCATTTGGATTTGTCCTCTTGCGGTTTAGTATTAAAGTATGCCAATTTAGTTCCCGGGAATACAGTAAGTGTAGAAAAAAGGGCAAAGGGGAGAAAATTATTCCGTAAATATTTTGCCAATTTTTTAAAATCAGCGTGTCTCCAGTCTGGATTGATAATGAAGAGGGCAAATAAATCAATATCCAGATCCTGACAGATTTCTATTGTTCTATTGTTATCTGAAACAGATGCATTTTTATTATAAACATTGAGCTGCTCATCTGTAACAAACTCAAATCCAACCATCAGTGCAGTCACACCAGCTTCTCGCAGGTTATACATTACTTCCGGATTTTGAGCAATAAAACGAGCGTTGCCAATGGCGATAAACTCCTTTTTCAGTTTCCTGTTCTTAATGAGTTCACAAAACTCAAGAAGACGTTTTTTGCCAGTCAAAAAATTATCATCCAGTATTATAATATTCCTCACAGTAATTTCCTCGATCTCATCAACAACATCTTTGATTAGCCGGGCACCATAGGCACCGCCATGCATCTCAGTACAGAAACAGAAGGTACAGTTGTCAGTGCACCCAAATGCTGTCTTGATTGCAGCACACGGCTTGTAATAAATAATCTTATATCGATTGGGAGATTGTTCCAGGAGGAAGTGTCTGGGCCGGGGCAATTTCAATGGATCAAGTGGCGGAGAAGGATTGGTCACAAATTTTCCATCAACGGGAAAAGCTCCACCTGGCACATCCTGATAAGACTTCTTTTGTTGTATCCTCTCTATTACACTGACAATCCCCTCAAGTTGGTTAGCAAAGAACACTCCATCAATATCTTTGGTAAAAAAATGCGCTGGAACCACCTCTGCATGAGGCCCTCCTACAAAGACTAAAGGCGGATCAGGCAGGGTCTTAAGGCGCGAGGCTGTTTTTAATACAGTGGAAATATTTGTGATGAATGAGGTAAACAGAACAATTTGTGACTGTAGTTTCGAAGCTATTCGCACAGGATTTCGGCGATCTACCATGCCATCGAGTAAATAAATATCATGATTCTGCAAAACCGTGTACAGGTACTCCATTTCAAGGGGTTCACAACGTATAAAACGATTTAGTTTGATTGTTTGGATGGCAAGCCGGGGTTTGCAAACCAATATCCTGAGGCGGTCTTTCTTAATACTTAAGCTCATAACTCACTTTCGAAAATTGCATATCGGCGAAAAGGTTCCATTCTTGTTCCCGTAGCTCTTTCGAGAAATCTCCGGGTCATTATTATGCTGTCTCTATTCTCCTCAAATATAAAGCCGCCTTCACCATAAGTATATCCTGATCTTTTAATATATGGGATTGCATGTAAGATCATTGCCTGTACAGCAGGAGTGATCCTATATTTGGGTAAAACTGCTATTTCAGTAAAACGGAATGTGTTTATGGGGTCATTAAAATGGTAACGCAATACATGGCGAAGCCCCAGGCTTTTCCCTCCTTTTACAAGTTGATTAAAATCCGGATACCAAAGAAAAAAACCAATAGGTTTACCATCCTTTTCCGCAAATAGAAGATTTTCCTCCTTGATAAGAAAGCGAAATGGATAAAAGAGTTCGAAATCTTCTTCAACATCCCGGTCTGCCCAAAATGGATGTTCAGGGAAGCAGGCGTTATTAAGGTATGTATAAATTTCAATTTCCTGACGCAACTTCTTTTTATTCATCTTTCGGACGGTTATGCCATTAAAATCGAGATTACCGTACATTATTTTATGGTACTCAAAGAATGGTTCTGTCAGGAATCGGTAAGAGACCATGGTTCTTTTTTTGAAATCCTTGAAGTAATCCTGATAATATTCCGGGCAGTAAGGAAGTCCGAATACCGGAGCTTCATCAAATCTGCTTAACAGCATTCCTGCACCATAATTTAAGTGGCCATTTAGTCCAAAAACAATTCGTCTACACTGAGGGTAATTGGCCCGGGCCTTTCTCATAATCATTCTGACTATCTCCGACATGTGGGGTAATGCTTCGAAAAAGGAAACCTGAACATATCCAGGGAGTTTTTGATCGTAAATCAGGGCAAAACGTCCTGCAATTCTATCATCTTCCTGTAGAATGTAAGGGTTAACAGAAGCATGATTATGAAAAGTTGAAGGACCTTCAATAAGAAGACGGGTAATATCATCTTCCGTCGAACGATGAAAGATGTTATCCTTATAGATTTCTTTACTGATGCTCAAGAAGGTTTTAAAATCTTCCTTTGTTTGTACCTGTTTTATTTTCATAGAAAATACTCCTTTGCCGGGGGAAATCCAAGGAAGCTCGTATGCGCAGTAGCGCAATATGAACCTGCATATCCGAGTACCACAATATCCCCAACGGAAGCTTTCAGAAGAAGAATATCCCGTGCCAAAAAATCCCTTGAATAGGTAGAACAGCCAAATATCGAAGATACAAGCCTGGCTCTGTTATTTGTCGAATCGTTTTTGTGAAGGATTGAAACAGGGTGAAAGGCGCTATCCGGATAAAATAGCGGTCTCGCGAATTGTACACTGGAAGCATTAACCCCGATGAGTTGATGATTTCCACGGTTTTTAATATCTACAACCTTACAAACAAAGTAACCTGCGTCACCACCAATTATTCTGCCAGGTTCAAGTATAAGGTTTATTTGTCGCCCCATTTTTTCTGATACCTGGTTCATTAAGGTTGATACATTTTGGCCATAAGTCTTTATGTCGAATTCTTTTGATGATTTCTCCCCGAGACCAAATCCTCCGCCAAAATCCAGAAATCTGAGTTCAGGAAACCATTCTGCCAGCTTCACTATATGGCTGTAACATTCAAGGAAATAATTGATATCAAGAATATTTGTGCCCACATATATGTGAAGTCCTAAAATATGTGGATCTCCTTTGAGCTTATTAATTTCATCGATTGTGAATCCAAGACGGCTTCTTTTTCCAATGAAGTATCCGGCTAAAGTCTTTTTAGGGACTACCAGTTCGCCGATATTGCATCTTATTCCAACACCAGTATTGGGAAATAATGAGCACCATTGATCAAATTGCCCAATTGAATCAAGGATGACGAGTGCACCGGAATCTTTGACTTTTCTCATTGTCGCCTCATCCATAGCCGATGCAGCATATACTATTTGCTCCCCATTGTAGCCAAGCTGTAATGCTGTTTCCAAATGCATTATTGAGTTTACAAAAATATTAAGTCCCGCTTGCTTAATAAGCTCAATAAAGCGTGGAGTAGAATTTGCCATCACGGCAAAATGAACAGATTTCGGAGAGTAAGGAACATCCAGTAATTTACGGCAATTCTGCTCGATTTTTTTTGTATCATAGAGATAGAATGGCCCATTGTCTGAGTCCGATAGTTCCCTGATTCTGTTTTTAAGTTGTTTATTTAAGAATAGGTTGTTCTCCATGATTCTCAATGTATTTTATCTTTTTATTTGTCAGATTGATAATGAATTGAGAGTGTTTTGAAAAATGAATATACATTGTGGCTAAACTAACAACCGATTCTATCGCCTTTGGATTATTTAATGCAATTGTAAAAAGCAACTTCCAATATAGCGAACCGGTAGTCTTATTAAATCCGACTTTACCACAGACTTTCAAAAATGCTTTGACAATCTTCAACATCTTATGGGCATCTGGT